>Ga0111538_10000258_pt1 | contig 66813 bp, 58 predicted proteins | sample SoiMethybrSBSTD1_FD_79669 | JGI IMG/M metagenome (GOLD analysis project Ga0111538, IMG submission 79669) | Bulk soil microbial communities from a Populus tree surrounding site in Tennessee, USA - Soil MetaG P. TD hybrid SBSTD1 (version 2)... | ecosystem: Environmental > Terrestrial > Soil >...
AGGCGTGCAGATGGTTCTGCGCAAAGAACCCGCATCCGACGACGGCCAAAGCTGTGCGTTCCATGGCGCGATCGCTCCCCGTTGGTGATTGACCCTAGAACCCTTCCAGCTGTCTGTAAATCTACGCTGGCTTCGATGCTGTCAGATGCGAAAACCGCGCCCGCGCGCTGGTTGGCAGCATAAATATCGGGGTGCCGCTCCAAGCTTGCATAGTCGTGTTCCAGTCGACGCTCGGTCGCTAATAAAGCGGTAACCATTTCTCGGTGATCGTATCCATCGGTCCGGGATTGCTAGCAGCCTGTGGTGCCCCTATCGTGACGACCATGTCAATTGCGACGAAAATTGGCGAGTGGCAGACGGCGCCGGCGGCAGCGTCCCGTCCGGTATTCGCCATCGGCGACGTCCATGGCCGGGCCGACCTGTTCGAGCCCTTGATTTCGGCCATCCTCGGCATTGTCGACAAGGAGAAGCTGGACAAAGTCCTGCTGGTCACGCTGGGTGACTATGTCGACCGCGGTCCGGCAGGCCTTGTCGTGCTGAAGCGGGTGCTGGACGGTATCCGCCATCCGAAGGTCGAGGCGGTCTGCCTCCCCGGCAATCACGAGCAGTTCCTGCGCCATTTCCTGGAGAGCAAGGGCGCGGAGCGATCGGACATATTGTGCAGTTGGCTGGAGAACGGGGCGGGCGCCATCGCGCGCGAACTCGGCCTTTCCGCAGCCAAGGCACTGGATCCGGATGCCTTCGTCGCCGCATTGGCCTCCGACCTGGGCATCGAACGGGTGGAGCGCCTATTCAAGCTCAGCAATCACTATCGGCTGGATCAGTATCTGTTCGTTCACGGCGGCATTCACCCGCAGTTCGGACTTGCCGCGCTGAAGCGGGACTGGCGCCGTCTGCCCAAGAGCGGACTCGACGAAGACCGCGATCCGCTGTGGGTGCGCGGCCCGTTCCTGACCTATGACGGCGAGCATGAGGACGGCATCATTGTCGTCCACGGCCACACGCCGCGCAAAGACGCGGAACTGCTCGGCAACCGGATCGGCATCGATACCGGCGCCTATTTTTCCGGCCGCCTGACCTGCGTCCAGCTTTTCCAGGATCGCATGCGCCTCATCCAGGCCAGCGATCACTAAACGGCGAAATTCCGGAATAGCCAAACTTTGTAGATAGATAGCCGTCGGCGAACGCGCTTGACAGATACTTGGAATTTATCTCTACTTATCAGATAGGGTAAATAGAATAATACCATGACGCGGGAGAGGTTTTCTGATGGCCAGGCAGAATCGGAGGTTGCCGTCTCTCAACGCATTGCGGGCCTTCTGGGCGGCCGCCAAGCATCGCAGCTTCGCCGCTGCGGCGGACGAGCTGCATGTCACGGCCTCCGCCGTCAGCCTGCAGATCCGCCAGCTCGAGGAAGAGCTGGAGATGAAATTGTTCGAGCGCACGCCCAAAGGCCTGGCGCTGACGGCCGAGGGCAATCGGCTGTTGCCCGGCATCAATCAGGCTTTCGAGCATCTGCGGGGCAGCATCGCGGCGCTCGATGAAAAGCCGTCCGGCGCGTCGAGCCTCTCGATCTCGGTGGCGCCGTCCTTCGCGACCAAATGGCTGCTGCCGCGCCTTGGTGCCTTCCTCGACCGTCATCCCGGAATCGAAGTGGACGTGAAGGCGAACATCGAGGTCAGCGATTTCGCCAAGGACGAAGTCGACCTCGCTGTGCGCTATGGTGCCGGCAATTATCCCGGCCTGGACGTCGAGCTGCTGCTGCGCGACCGGATGTTTCCGGTCTGCAGCCCGGAGCTGCTGATGCGCTATGGCCAGCGCAACCCGGACAAGGTCTTCAGCGCCGCGCCGCTGCTGCATGATGTGAGCGCCGACCGCGATCCCGCCGTCCCAAGCTGGAAAATGTGGCTGAAGGCAGCCGGACTCGAAGAGATCGATTGGCGCAAAGGACCGCGCTTCAATCAGACGGCCTTGGCGCTCGATGCCGCGCTCGCCGGCCTTGGCGTCGCACTGGCGCCCGCTGTCCTCGTGGAGGTCGATCTGGCGGCCGGCCGGCTGGTGCGCCTGGCGAGCGACGAACTGGCCGGTGACTTCGCCTATTTCATCGTCCACCCGAAAGAGAAAGCGCAACTGCCAGCGCTGCAGGCCTTCAAGTCGTGGCTGAAGCAGGCGATTCCGGCCGCTTTATCAGTTTGACGAAACGTCCTGCAGCAGCGCTTTGAGCATGCGGGGGCGCTGCCTTGCGGGCTGCCGGAGATTACTTTACGAACGTGCCCAGCGATTATTGACGCAGGCACCGTTCGACCCCCATGACAACGCGATTCGCGACGATTTTCCCCGGCAAGAAACCCGTCATCGCCATGGTGCATTTCGGCGCTTTGCCGGGATCACCGCTTTATGATTCCGATGCCGGCCTGGACGGGCTGGTCGAAGGCGTCCGCAAGGATCTGAGGGCGCTGCAGGCGGCCGGCGTCGATGCCGTCATGTTCGGCAACGAGAATGACCGGCCCTATGAGTTCAAGGTCGATACCGCATCGACCGCGACCATGGCCTATGCCATCGGGCAGGTGAAGCGCGAGATCACCGTGCCGTTCGGCGTCAACGTGCTGTGGGATCCGATGAGTTCGGTCGCACTCGCCGCGGCGACCGGCGCCAGTTTCATACGAGAAATCCTGACCGGCACCTACGCCTCCGACATGGGACCGTGGAATCCGGATGCCGGCGCGGCGATGCGCTACCGCGACCGGCTGGGCCGCCGCGACCTTGCGCTGTTCGACAATATCTCCGCCGAATTCGCCTGGTCGCTCGACCAGCGCAGCCTGCCCGACCGGGCGCGCAGCGCGGTCTTTTCCTCGATCCCCGACGCCATCCTTGTTTCCGGCATCATCACCGGCGAGGCGGCCGCCTTGTCCGAGCTGGAAGCGGTCAAGAAGGTGCTGCCCGATACGCCGGTGCTGGCCAACACCGGCGTCAAGCATGCGACCATCGCCGATGTGCTGCGGGTCGCCGACGGCTGCATCGTCGGCACGGCGCTGAAGGTCGATGGCAACACCTGGAACCCGGTCGATCCGCAGCGTGCGAAGGAATTCATGCGGCTGGCCCGCGCGGCACGGGGGCACTGACATGGCGGCACGGGGGACGAAGGGCGCGCAGGATCGGCTCAAGGCCTGGCTTACCTCACTGATGGAGACCTCGGGCCTCAGCGGCCATGAGGGGCCGGTTCGGCGCCTGCTCGCGAAGCAACTCGCTGAGCTCGGCATCTCGTCGCGCAGCGACCGCATGGGCAACCTGATCGCGACCCTGCCCGGCGACAAATCCTTGCCGTCCGTCATGCTGTTCGCGCACATGGATCAGCTCGGCTTGGTGGTGCGCAAGATCGAGGCCAACGGCCTCCTCAGGGTCGAGCGCGTCGGCGGGGTTCCGGAAAAGGCGTTGCCATCCCAGTCGGTGCGCGTCTCGGCAGGCAAGGGCAAGACCATTCCCGGCATCATCGCGAACAAGAGCCACCACGCCACCCAGCCGGACGAGAAATACAAGGTACTGCCTTATTCCGATCTCTACATCGATTGCGGATTCGGCAGCACCGCCGAGGTCACCGCCGCCGGCGTGGTGGTCGGTGCGCCGATCGTCTATGCGCCGAACGTGCTGGAGCTGGCCGGCAATCGCATCGTCGGCACCTCGGTCGACGACCGCGCCGGCTGCGCCGTCATGCTGGAATTCGCGCGCGCGGTGAAAGGCAATGCCAAGCGTCCGGCCGTCCATCTCGTTTTCTCGGTGCAAGAGGAATTCAACCTGCGGGGCGCGGTCACGGCGGCCCAGGCCCTTAACCCGGACATCGCGATCCAGCTTGACCTCATCCTCGCGACCGACACGCCGGACATGACCCAGCGCGGTGACGTCAAACTGGGCGGCGGACCCGGCATCAGCCTCTACAGCTTCCATGGCCGCGGCACGCTCAACGGCACTATCCCGCATCCTGCGCTGGTGGAACTGTTCGAGAGGACGGCAGCAGCGGAGAAAATTCCGCTCCAGCGCAGCGCCCATATCGGCGCGCTCACCGATTCCTCCTACGTGCAGGTGACGGGCAGTGGCGTCGCTTGCCTCGATCTCGGCTTTCCGACCCGCTACACCCACTCGTCGCTGGAGATGTGCGATCTTGCCGACCTCGAAGGGCTGGCGCATCTGCTGATCGCCGGCATCTCGCGCATCGACCGGAAGTTCAGCCTCGATCGGGATCATTATCTCGAATGAAGCACTATCTTGGCGTCGACATTGGTACCTTCGAGACCAAGGGCGTCATCGTAGACCGGGATGGGCGGATCGTCGCCACCGCAGCCCGCCCGCACCAGATGCTGGTGCCGCAGCCCGGCTGGGCCGAGCATCGGCCGCAGGAAGATTGGTGGGAGGATTTTGTCTTCGTCACGCAGAAGATGCTGGCGGAGAGCAAGATCGCGTCATCCTCCATCGCCGCCGTCGGAGCCAGCGCTATCGGCCCTTGCATGCTGCCGGTGGATGCGGATGGCGTGCCGCTGATGAATGCCGTGCTCTATGGCATCGATACGCGCGCGGTAAAAGAGATCGATCTCCTGAACGATCGGATCGGTGCGTCAACAATCATGAAAAAGTGCGGCAACGCCCTGACCTCGCAATCGGTCGGCCCGAAGGTCTTCTGGCTCAGGCTTAACCGTCCAGACTTGTTCGACAAGACTCACAAGATCTTGACCTCGACCTCGTTTCTCGTTCATCGCCTGACCGGCCGCTTCGTCATCGATCACTATTCGGCGGCGAACTCCAGTCCCTTCTATTTTCCCAGCAAGCTCGCCTACAGCGATTCCTTGCTGAAGCACATCATTCCTATTGAGTTGTTCCCTGACCCGGCCTGGACCACCGACATTGCCGGCACCATCACGAAGCACGCGGCAGCCGAGACCGGGCTCGCCCCCGGCACGCCGGTCATCGTCGGCACCATCGATGCGGCGGCCGAGGCGGTTAGTGTCGGGGTCGCTAAGCCACGCGACATGATGCTGATGTACGGCTCCACCATCTTCATCATCGAGATCACGCCGCGACGTGTGGCAGACAGCCGGCTGTGGTATGCGCCCTGGCTGTTCCCCGGCCAGCACGCCTCGATGTCCGGCCTCGCCACAAGCGGCACGCTCACTCACTGGTTCCGGCGGCAATTCGCGCGCGAACTCGATCCCGAAAACGCGATCGTCGCGCTGACGCAGGAGGCCGAGAAGTCGCCGGCCGGCGCGAAGGGCCTCGTGATGCTGCCCTACTTCTCCGGCGAGCGGACGCCGATCCACGATCCGCAGGCCAAGGGCATGATCTTCGGCCTCAACCTCACGCATGAGCGCGGCGACCTGTTCCGCGCCTTGCTGGAAGGGATTGCCTGCGGCACCAATCACATCTTTGAAACCTACGCGGAGGTGGGGCAGGAACCGGCGTCCATCTACGCAGTCGGCGGCGGTACCAAGAACCGCGTGTGGGCTCAGGCGACTTCGGACATCTCCGGCCGCGCGCAGATCGTACGGGAGAAGACCATCGGCGCCAGCTACGGAGACGCCTTCCTGGCCGCAATGGCGGTAGGCGACGCGAAGATCACCGACATCGACAAGTGGAATCCGGTCGCGACAACGGTTGCACCAAATGCAGACGTGCGCGACCGCTACGCGAAGCTCTACCAAACTTTCCGTAAGCTCTACCCTGCCACCCGCGAGAGCATGGCGGCGCTGGATACTATTTGACGGACCCCGCGGTCAGGCCCTTCACGATATAGCGTTCCAGGAACACGCCGATCACGATCAGCGGCGCGATCGCGGCGGCGGAGAGCGCGGCCATCGACCACCAGTTGATGCCCTGCGAGCCGGTCTGGCTCGCCACCATGACCGGGAGGGTCTTGGCATTCGTGCTGGTGAGCAAGGCGGCGAAGAAATACTCGTTCCAGCACAGAATGACGGACAGGATGAACGCGGCCACCATACCGGGCAGGGCGATCGGCAGGACGATGCGCAGGAACGCGCCCCACACCGAGCAGCCATCGACCAGGGCCGCCTGTTCCAGCTCCTGCGGAATAGTGTCGAACTGGTCGCGCATGATCCAGATCACGATCGGCAGCACGGTCAGCGTATAGATGAGGATGAGGCCGATGCGCGTATCGAGCAGCGCGAGCTCCTTGTAGAGCACCAGGAACGGCATCGCCAGCACGACCGGCGGCAGGATGAGCTGCGAGAGGAAGAAGAACGAGATGTCGTTGTTCTTCATCGGCCCGAACTTGTAGTTGAAGCGGCTGAGGCCATAGGCCGCGCAGGAGCCGATGACGACCGCCAGGGCGGCGGCGCAGACCGATGCGATGATGCTGTTCTCGAACCGCTTGAAGAATTCGTCGCGAGCGGTGGAGATCTGGCCGATCGTATCCGGTGATAATCCGACCGACCGCCAGCCCTTCCAGTCCGGCGTGAAATCCACCCACGGGATGAAGTGGCCCTGCGTCACGTCGACCGCGACCTTGAACGAGGTGGTGAAAGTCCAATAGATCGGGAACAGGCAGATGAAAGCCCAGGCGATCAGCAGCCCATAGATCACGATCCTGCTGGGATAGTGGCGCGCGCTGAGGCCATGGGTGCGGATTGCCATGGCTCAGTGCATCCTTCTCATCCACCGGCTGACGAAGTTGAGCAGCAGGGTGATGAAGATGATGATGATGACCAGATAGAACTCAGCCAGCATGGTGCCGTAGCCGACGTTGGAGCGGTCGCGATATTCGCGGAAGATGAATGACGAGATCGTGTCGGTCGCGCCGCCGGGCCCGCCGGAGGTGACGTTGATGACGATGTCGGCCAGCTTCAGCTGGAAGATGATGCGCAGCACGATCGCGGTGACACTGACCGGCAGCATGAGCGGGAAGGTGATCTGCCAGAAGCTCTGCCACTTGCTGGCGCCGTCGACCTTGGCCGCCTCCGACAGTTCCTTGGGCAGCGCCTGCAGCCCCGCGAGCAGCATGATCATGATGAAGGGGATCCACACCCAGGCATCCATCACCACGATGCTGAACTTGGCGATCCAGGGCGACGTGAAGAAGGTTGGATTGTCCCAGCCCAGCTGCCGCGCCAGGTTGGAGACTGGCCCGAAGCGGTATTCCATCAGCGATTTGCCGATCATCCAGCTCACCGCCACCGGACTCAGCATGAAGGGCAGCAGGAACGCGACGCGGAAGAATTTGCGCGCGCGGATATCAGCGTTCAGCAGCAGCGCGAGTCCGAACGCAATCGCATATTGCGGCAGGACCATGAGCGCGTAGAACACCATGTTTTTCATGGCGTTCCAGTAATAGGGGTCGGCGAACAGGTCGTAGAGATTCTTGAGCCCGCTGAAGCGGCGGCCCTCGAACGAGGAGAGGTTCCAATCGCTGAAGGCGATATAGAGACCGAAGAAGGTCGGGAAGATCACCAGTGCGACCGTGAACAGAACGGCAGGCAGCACGAACAGTGCCTTGTGACCGGCCGCGCCGCGCATCCGCACTTGACCCGCTCCGAGCGCGATGCCCCACAGCACGTAGGCATAGAGCACTGGCCGCCAGTTCTCGAAGCCCCATGGCGATAGGCCGGCATCGAAGAGCACTTGCATCAGGGCCACGATTGCGAAGCCGATCGTCGCAAGGATGATGATCCGCTTGCCGTCCTCCACCCGCTGCGGTGACACGCCCGCGGTCACGGCTTCGGTGGCGGAACCGACGAGTGCGTGGCGCGGAAGAGGTGCAATCGAATTCTGAACCGTTGGATCCATGTCGCGACGATACTGGGAAGATGCGATCGGGGCTACCAAAACAGAGACTGGTGGCGCCAGCCGGCGCCACCAGTCAATTCGAGCACTCGAGGCTGCTTCGGTTTACAAGCCGAGCGAGGCCTTGTAGAGCGCGATCTGCTTGTCGCGCCCGATCTCGTCCGTGATCTTTTCCCAGGCCGCCGCGATGCGGTCCGCGCCGCTTTGCGCGTCCGAGCCGCCTGACCAGATCTTGGTAAGCTCGTCCTCGGCCACGCTGTAATACTGGAAGATGCCGGGGATGCGCGGCTCGATCGCCGCGTTCGGGTGATTGTAGGAATTGGACTCCGAATCCAGATACGACTTGATGAAAGCCTCGTCGTAGCCGGCGGCGACCCACTCGGGGATGTCGAAGTGGCTGTTGCGGTAGGGCTGGAAGCCCGACGGATAGGCCGCAGTCCACAGCGAGATGTCCTTGCCGCCGAGATGCGCGGCCGCGCTCCAGGCTGCCTTCTGCTTCTTGGGATCGCTGTCGACGCGCGCCATCACGTAGATGCCCCAGCCGATATAGGCCATGTTCGGCGCATAGTTCGGCCCGCTCGCCAGCTTGTCCCAAGCACTGGTCTTGGCGTTGTAGACGTCGTCCGAGCCCGGCAGGATCGAGAAGCCGCAGACGTCGCCGACGACCGAGCTGTCGTTGGTCTTGGCATTGGAGCCGACGTCGCCCCACCACGTGACCATCGAACCGGTTCCGCCCAGGAACTGGGAGAAGCCGGTCGTGTTCGGGTCCGCGTTCAGCTGGTCGGCAGGCTCCGACGGCAGCGCGTCGATCACGTCCTGGATCGCGCGGACCCAGGCCGGATTGTTGATGCGCGGCTTCATCGTGTCGGGATCGAACAGCCAGGCCTTGTCATCTGGGTGCTTGGCATAGGCGGTGGCACGGCTGCCGAGGAAATAGAAGCCGAAGCCGCCCCACGGCTTGATCGGGTCGAGATAGCCGTAGGCGTCCTTGCCGCCGACCTGCTTGCCCTTGAGGAACTTGGTGACTTCCTGGACCTGCTGCCAGGTCTTCGGCACACCCCACTCGCCCTGATGCCCTTCGGACTTCCAGGCGGCGGCAAGGTCCTTGTCGGTGAAATAGTCGGTGCGATAATTGAAGTTGTGGCAGTCGCCGTCGATCGAGATGCGATAGGTCTTGCCTTCCCAGGTGCCGACCGGCGCCTTCAGATAGCCGACATAATCGTCCATTTCGATCTGCTGCTTGACCCAATCCGGCATGACCGAGGCCAGGCCCTTGCCGCAGACGTCGCCTTCGAACGGCGCACCCATCTCGACGATGTCGAAATCGACCGTGCCGGTCGCAATCGCCTGCTGCAGGCGCGGGTTGTAGTCGGCCTGCGCCAGGTCGATCCAGTTGATCTTGGCGCCGGTATAGGCTTCCCACGGCTTGAGGAAGCCGCGGAACAGCAGGTTGTGAAGGTTCTGGTTGTTGAGGCCCATGAAGGTCAGCTCGACACCCTTGAACTCGCCTTCCTGGACGTTCGCCTTGGTGGCGCCGAGGGTCAGCTCGCCGACCTTCTGCCAATCGGCATCCGTCGGTGATCCCTTGTTGACGCCGGGAATCAGCAGCAACTGTTTGCGCAGATCGCTGGGAGGCGTGGCGGCAGCAGTCTGCGCCGGTGCGGGCGCGGCCTCCTGCTGCGCTTGTTCCTCTTTCTTCTCCTCGCCGCAGCCCGCTACGGACAACGCGGTCAAGGCAGCACCGCCCGCCAACACGTTGCGGCGGGTAAGCAGATTGTATAGTCCGACTTTCATTTGGGTGTTCCTTCCCCTGAAGCGCCCGCGCGATGAAACGTTGTACCGGATTGGCTCCGAAAACGGCCGCGAGTGATGTCTACTCCCACGCTCCCAGCACAACTTCTTATTTGAAGGACGCGGCGCGAAGTATGCAAACCGGGGGTGTGGTTGTCAATTAAGCCCCGGGGGGCGGACCGCCCCGAACCGCCGTGACGATACTGTGCACAGCGGCAATGGTTCGCACGGCTTGGTTCGCTGGGCTGCGCGGTCAATCGCCTATTGCAGGCGCTGACCCGACGCCGCGTCGAACAGATGGACCGACGACAGGTTCGGTCCGACCGCCAGGACTTCCCCCGGCCGGGCCGAGATGCGCTCGCGGAACACGCCAACGATCTTCTGGCCGGCCAAGCGGGCCACCACCTGGGTTTCGGACCCGGTCGGCTCGATCACGGTGATCTCGGTCTTCACCGGCCCGCCGAGCGCCAGATGCTCCGGCCGAAAGCCATAGATCGCCTTCCGCCCGTCGCTGCCGCTGGGTGCGGTGCCGAGCGGCAGGCGCGTGCCGTCTTCGGCCTCGAAAGCCGGCGTGGCGCCCGGACGGATGACGCCCTGGATCATGTTCATCGCAGGCGATCCGATAAACCCCGCGACGAACAGATTGGCGGGCCGGTCATACAGCTCCAGCGGCGTCCCGATCTGCTCGACGATGCCGTCATGCAGCACGACGATGCGGTCGGCCATGGTCATGGCCTCGACCTGATCGTGGGTCACATAGATCGTGGTAGTCTTCAGGCGCTGATGCAGTTCCTTGATCTCGGCGCGCATCTGCACGCGCAACTTGGCGTCGAGGTTGGACAGCGGTTCGTCGAACAGGAACACTTTCGGATCGCGAACGATCGCCCGGCCCATGGCGACGCGCTGGCGCTGGCCGCCGGAGAGCTGGCGCGGATAGCGCCCGAGATAGGGGACAAGGCCCAGGATCTCCGCCGCGCGCTTCACCCGTTCGGCAATCTCGGTCTTGGGCAGGCGCCGCATCTGGAGCGCGAAGCCCATATTGTCGGCGACGTTCTTGTGCGGATAGAGCGCATAATTCTGGAACACCATCGCGATGTCCCGATCCTTCGGCTCCAGATCGTTCACGATCCTGGAATCGATCTTGATATCGCCCTTGGTGATCGGCTCCAGCCCCGCGATCATGCGCAGCAGGGTCGACTTGCCGCAGCCCGAAGGTCCCACCAGCGCCACGAACTCGCCGTCGCTGATGCCGATGGACACACCGTGGATGACCTCATGCTCGGCATAGGCCTTGCGCACATCCACCAGATCGACTGCCGCCATGAATGATCCCGCCCGTTGATTTTGGGGGCAACACTAAGCCAAGGATCTGGCAACGTCGAGAGGGCGCTAATCCGATTTCGCCGAGCCCTGCCATGGCAGGACGAGGCTGGGGATCGGCGCGCTATGCAGGATCTTGGCGGCGTTCGACCCCAGAAACACCCGCAGCAGCGGACCCAGATTGCTGGAGCCGACCGCGATCATCTCGCCCTCCTTCCACGGCACCGACCCGAAGGCGGACTTCCAGGTCTTGCCGTCGGCGATCGCTGCGGTTGCGGGCGGCTTGGGCGGCAGCGCGGCGATGATCGCCTTCTGGCCGGCCGCTGCCTGCGCGCGCAACTGGTTTGCGACCATGTTCTCGGCCTGGTAGCCGACGCCGGTCGGATACATCTGCCGGTCGCGCACCACAAACGTCAGCAGCCGCAGCGGCACCTGCAGCCTGGCGCAGACCTCGTGGGCGCGGATCGCGGTCTGCGTGGATCCAGGCGTCGCTGAAACCGCGCATGTGATGCGGCTGAGGCGCGCCCGCGGCCCTGGCGCGTAGCTGCGCGGCGCCAGCGCGACCGGCAAGGGCGCGGTGTGCAGAACACCGGACGTGACGCCTCCTTCCAGGAAGCTGCCGAGCCGTGCGCCGCGCGACGAGCCCAGGACGATGCAGTCGGCGGCCATATCCTTGGCGGTGGCGAGCAGACCTTCGCGCGCGGATGGCGCGGCCCGCGACAGGAATTCCGCCGGCGCCCGCTTGCCGACCTGGGCGCGGGCCTTGTCCAGCGTCTTCCTGGCGTGCTGCTCCAGGAAGCCGGCGTACTCCGCGTCGACCCGCGCCATCGACGGATGGCCCCAGGTCTCCGGTACGATGGTACAGACCACCATGCTGCCGCCGCTGGCGCGTGCGAGCAGGATGCCGAGGGCGAGCGCCTCGCACCCGCCTTGATCGGCCGAGTATCCGACCAGGCACTTCATCCGCGAACGGCCGCGGCGTTGGCCGCTTTCTCCAGCCGGGAATTGCGCGCGCTATAGGCGAAATAGAAGACCGCGGCGAACACGAGCCACACGCCGAACAGCTTGAAGGTCGTGGGATTGAGATTGACGATCAGATAGATGCACGATGCGATGCTGAGGAGCGGCAGCACCGGAAAGAACGGGACACGGAACCCGCGCGGCATGTCCGGCCGCGTACGACGCAGGATCATGACGCCGGTCGACACCACCATGAAGGCCACCAACGTGCCCATGCTGGTCAAGTCCCACAGTACCGCGTCGGGCACGAAAGCAGCGATGAGGCCGACGAAGATCGCCACCACGATGGTACACGCGACCGGGGACATGGTGCGCGGATTCACGCGATAGAACAGTTCCGGCAGCATGCCGTCGCGCGACATGGCGAACAGGATGCGGGTCTGGCCGTACAGCACGACCAGCGTCACGCTGAAGACCGAGATGACCGCGCCGCATGCCAGCACCAGCGCCGGCCAGGTGTGGCCGGTCAGGTTCTCCAGGATGGTGGCAAGGCCCGCCTCCTGGCCCTCGAACTCCGCCGCCGGCTGGACACCGAGCGCCGTCACCGCCACCAGCACATAGAGCGACGTGACGATAAGGAGAGCCGCGATGATGGCGATCGGCAGGTTGCGCTTCGGATTCTCGACCTCTTCGCCCGCCGTCGAGACCGCGTCGAGGCCGACATAGGTGAAGAAGATCGTGCCTGCCGCCGCGCTGATCCCGGCGAATCCGAAGGGCGCAAAGGGCTGCAGGTTCGAGGCGGAGAATCCGGTGACGGTGATCAGGATGAACATGGCGAGGACGCCCATCTTGATCAGGACCATGACGGCATTCGCCTTGGCCGATTCCTTGGAGCCGCGGATCAGCAGCAGGCAGCACATGAACACCAGGATGACGGCCGGAAGATTGATGATGCCCTCGCCGCCGAAGGCGAGCGCGTATCCATCGGCCACCAGCGGCGCAGAAAGCAGGGCGGCCGGCAGGCCGGCGCCAAAGACGATCTCGAACAGCTTGTTGAGATATCCGCTCCAGCCCACGGCGACCGCTGCCGCCGAGATGCCGTATTCCAGGATCAGGCAGCACGCCACGAAATAGGCGACGCCTTCGCCGAGCGTCGCATAGGCGTACGAATAGGACGAGCCCGAGACCGGAATCATCGAGGCCATCTCCGCATAGCACAGGGCGGTCAGGCCCGCGACTATGCCGGCGATCACGAAAGAGACGATGACCGCGGGTCCCGCGGTCGGAACCGTCTGGGCCAGCACGAAGAAGATGCCGGTGCCAATGGTCGATCCCACGCCGAACATGGTCAACTGAAACGGCGTGATGCCGCGCCTCAGATGCCCATGCTCCGAATCCGCGCCCGCCGTGTCGCTGACCAGCATTTCGATAGGTTTCTTGCGCAGCAGACGCGCGCCGAGTGATTGCGCTTCGCTCATGTCCCCTCCCGATGCCGCATCGTGAGCCGGCTGTCCGGCCCAAATTTCATGCGCTAAGCGTCAGCAGTAGGCGCCGATCCCCATAATCGGGAGGCGCCGCCGTTCGTAGGGCGTGCGTGGCGATGCTGTATCCAAATGAGGAATTTGTCACCACCCGTTGTTGAACAAGCCACGGCTTGCCCGCCGCTTGACAAGCGGGTTCCAAATCTGGAAGCTGTCAGATGTCAGACCACTTTGCGCACCGCTCGAAGAACGGTGCCAGTGGGGGGCAGGGAACCTTTGTTGCAATGAACAAGCCAGCCATCGCGCTGAAGCCGCTGCCGACCGCCGATCGGGCCGAAAGCGTGATGAGCGCGCTGGCCGGCTATATCGCGCGCTCGCGGCTGAAGCCAGGCGAGCGATTGCCGGCGGAGCGCGAGCTGATGGAGGCGCTGGCGGTCGGGCGCTCAACGGTGCGCGAGGTGATCCGACAATTGCAGGCGCTCGGGATCGTCGAATCGCGTCGGGGCAGCGGCACCTATCTGCTGCGGAGCGTCTCGGCCGATACCATCCACGTGCCGCTGTCGATCGATACCACGCACCTGCGCGACGCGTTGCTGCAGACGCTGGACGTGCGGCGCGGCCTGGAAGTGGAGGCGAGCGCGCTGGCGGCCCTGCGCCGCACCGCCAAGGACCTCAAGATCATCGAGCGCAAGCTCGCGGAGATGGAGGCCGTGCACCACGAAAAGGGCACGGCGGGGCGCGAAGATCTCGCCTTCCATCTGGCGATTTACGACGCGACCCACAATCCTCTGTTCACGCAGCTCCTCGAGCAGATGCGCGAGGCGTTCGAGAGCTTCTGGGAAAAGCCGTTCGACCGGTCCGATTTCGCGCGTCGGTCGTTCCCGTTCCACCGCGAGCTGTTCAACGCGATCGCGCTGCGCGACGACGAGGGTGCGCGGGAAAAAACACTGGCGATCCTGACGATCGTAGAAGAGGACATCAAGGAAATGTCGCAATGAAAGACGGTGACGACGTATTCGACATGGCCTCGCTCGCGGTCGTGCATGACGAGGCGAACGCCTTCGATGCGGTGGTTCCGCCGATCGTGCAGACCTCGCTTTTCACCTTCTCGACCTATGCGGAGATGGAGGAGACCTATCGCGGGCTGAAGGTGCGGCCGACCTATTCGCGCGGGCTCAATCCGACCGTGCGGATCTTCGAGGAAAAACTGGCGGAGCTGGAGGGCGCCGAGGATGCGCTGGGATTCGGCAGCGGCATGGCGGCGATTTCCTCTACCATCATGACCTTCGTGAAGCCCGGCGACCGCATCCTGTGCGTCAGGCATCTCTATCCCGACACCTATCGCCTCAACCAGACTCTGCTCAAGCGCTTCGGCGTCACCGCGACCTATGTCGACGGACGGGACGTGGATGCGGTGGCTGCGGCACTGCCGGGATCCGCGCTGTTCTACATGGAGAGCCCGACCAGCTGGGTGTTCGAGACCCACGACATCCGCGCGCTGGCCGTGCTCGCCAAACAGCACAATGTGATCACCGTCCTCGACAACAGCTGGGCGAGCCCGGTTTTTCAGCGGCCGGTCACCATGGGCGTGGACCTGGTGCTGCACTCGGCCTCGAAATATCTCGGCGGCCACAGCGACGTGGTGGCGGGCGCGGTCGCGGGATCGAAAGAACTCATCGGCAGGATCCGCTCCGGCACGCTGCCCTATCTCGGCGGCAAGCTGTCGCCGTTCGATGCCTGGCTGCTGATCCGCGGCATGCGCACCCTGCCGATCCGCATGCGGGCGCACGAGGCTGCCGCTTTGTCGGTCGCGCGGCGCCTCGCCGCGCACGATGCCGTCGCCGCCGTGCATCATCCCGGCCTTGGCAACCAATTGCCGGACGGTCTCACCGGTACATCGGGCCTGTTTTCTTTCGTGTTCAAGCCCGGGATCGACATTCCCGCCTTCGCGGACAAGCTGCGGCTGTTCAAGCTGGGCGTGAGTTGGGGCGGCCACGAGAGTCTGGTGGTGCCGGCCGAGGTCGTGCGCAAGCAGGCGGCCGGGCCCAATTCGGCGATCGATTTCGGTGTCGACGAACGCTGCGTGCGTCTGCATGTCGGGCTCGAAGGGGCCGACGTGCTGTGGAGCGATCTGGCCGAGGCGATCGATTTCGCCGCGCGCTCGAAATCCTGATCAGAAACCAAGCAACAGAGGAGGAGAAAGTGTTCAAGAAACTCGTTGTCGCGACCGCCATGTCGGCATTGCTCAGCGGTGCGGCCTTCGCCGACACCACCTTGAAGCTGGTCGAGGTCATCACCAGCCCGGAACGGACCGAGACATTGAAGGGCATTGTGGCGAATTTCGAATCCGCCAATCCGGGCGCCAAGGTCGAGATCATCTCGCTGCCCTGGGGCGAGGCGTTCGAGAAATTCGCCACCATGGTCTCCGCCGGCGAGACGCCGGACGTGGTGGAGATGCCGGATACCTGGCTCGCGCTCTATGCCAAGAACGATTCGCTCGAAAACCTGGAGCCGTATCTGAAGAAGTGGGACGAGACCGAGGATCTCAACAACCGCGCGCTGGAATTCGGCCGGGCGATCGACAAGACCGCCTATATGCTGCCCTACGGCTTCTATCTGCGCGCCATGTTCTACAACAAGAAGCTGTTCGAGGAAGCGGGCGTCGCCGGACCGCCGAAGACGCTGGATGAATTCTGGGAAGCCTCCAAGAAGGTATCGGCTCTGCCCGGCAAATACGGCTATTGCCTGCGTGGCGGGCCGGGTGGGCTCAATGGCTGGGTGATGTTCGGCGCCACCGCCAACGGCTCGAACGAGTTCTTCAGGGAGGACGGCACCTCGACCTTCGCCGATCCGGGCTGGGTCAAGGGTATCAGCTTCCTGGTCGATCTCTACAAGAACGGCTATGCGCCCAAGGACAGCGTGAACTGGGGCTTCAACGAGATCGTGGCCGGCTTCTATTCCGGCACCTGCGCGATGCTCGACCAGGATCCCGATGCACTGATCGCGATCGCCGAGCGCATGAAGCCGGAAGATTACGGCGTCGCGCCGATGCCCAAGGGGCCCAACGGCCAGAGCTTCCCAACCATCGGCTATGCAGGCTGGTCGATGTTCAAGAACAGTGCCAACAAGGATCTGGCGTGGAAGCTGATCGCGACGCTCGAAGGCAAGGACGGCAACATCGCGTGGAACAAGCGCACCGGTGCCTTGCCGGCACGCAAGTCGGCGGAGAGCGATCCGTTCTATGCCGATCCGAAGTTCAAGGGCTGGTTCGAGGAGCTGGCGGACAAGGACGTCCATCCGACCGTGATGCCGACGCACCTCGAGGAGTTCGCCTTCTTCAAGGACTCGCTGGTGATCAAGACCAGCCAGGAGGCCCTGCTCGGCGACCGCACGCCCGAGGATCTTGCCAAGGAATGGGCCGACTACATGACCAAAGCCCAGCAGAAGTTCCTGGCGAACCAGTGAAGCCCACTCCCCATGATTCCCTCCCCCGAGCCGGGGGAGGGTTAGGGTGGGGGCGATGGTTCAGCTCGATTCAGCGTTCATTTGAGAGAGCAACCCCCACCCCAGCCCTCCCCCAACTTGGGGGAGGGGGTATTCCGCTATGACGACTGTCGCCCATCCCGCTCATTTGCCCGCCGACCAGCGCCCGTTCCTGCGGCGCCTCGCGGTCGCGAGCGAGCCTTGGCTTTATTCCGCGCCGGCGTTGATCCTGATCGTCGCGGTGATGCTGGTGCCGCTCGCGCTCGGTCTCTCTTATGCGTTCCGCGACGTGCGCCTGCTCAACCCGTTCAGCGGCGGGTTCGTGGGGCTGCAGCATTTCGAGACGCTGGCGAATGACAGGAACTTCGCCCGCGCGCTCAAGAACACCCTGTTCTGGGCCGGCGCATCCGTTGTCCTGCAATTCAGCTTCGGCCTCATTCTCGCGCTGCTGCTTGACCGGCCGTTCCGCGGCCGCGCGATCGCGCAGGCACTGGTGTTCCTGCCCTGGGCCGTCCCGAGTTTCCTCTCCGGCCTCAACTGGGCGTGGTTGTTCAATCCGGTCGTCGGGCCGCTGCCGCACTGGCTCTATGCGCTCGGCCTCTTTTCCGAGCCGACCAACATCCTGTCCGATCCGCATAACGCGATGTGGGGCCCGATCATCGCCAATGTCTGGTGGGGCATTCCGTTCTTCGCCATCACTTTGCTGGCGGCGTTGCAGGCGATCCCGCGTGATCTCTACGAAGCGGCGGCGATCGATGGCGCCAATGCGTTCCAGCGCTTCAAATCCATCACCCTGCCGTTCCTGGCGCCAACCATCGCCATCACCATCCTGCTGCGCACGGTGTGGATCTCGAACTTCGCCGATCTCATCATCGTCATGACCAACGGTGGCCCGGCCGACCGGACCCAGATCGTCGCCAGCTACATCTTCACCCAGGCCTTCCGCCGGCTCGATTTCGGCTATGCCTCCGCCATCGCGGTCGTGCTGCTGGCCTTGCTGCTGGCCTATTCGCTGCTGATCGTGCTGCTGCGCCAGACCATGTTGAGGAAAGCCTGATGACCCGCCCGAAACGCATCGCGGGCACCATCGCGCACCGCACCGCCATCCTCGCTTACATCGTGTTCGCGTTGTTTCCGCTGTATTGGCTGCTGAAGGTCTCGGTCACGCCCAACGATCTGCTCTATAGCGAGGGCGTACTGCTGTGGCCCTCGCGCGCGAGCATCGAGCATTATCTGTTCGTGCTGGAGCACAGCGACTTCCCACGCTTCTTCCGCAACAGCGTGATCGTCTCCGGCTCGACCGCCTTCATCGTCACGATCCTCGCCTCCTGCGCCGGCTACGCCCTGTCGCGCTTCACCTTCCGCGGCAAATACTGGATCGTCGCCTTGATGCTGCTGACCCAGATGTTTCCGTTGGTCATGCTGGTGGCGCCGATCTTCAAGATGCTGTCGCCGCTCGGCCTCACCAACAGCTTGACGGGCCTCGTCATCGTCTATGTCGCCTTCAACGTGCCGTTCGCCACCTTCCTGATGCAGAGCTTCTTCGACGGCATCCCGAAAGATCTTGAGGAGGCGGCGATGATCGATGGCGCCACCCGCTTCCGCGCCTTCAGCCAGATCATCCTGCCGCTTACGCTGCCCGGTATCGCGGCGACCCTCGGTTTCGTTTTCACCGCGGCGTGGAGCGAGCTCTTGTTCGCCCTGATGCTGATCTCCAGCAGTGGGGTCAGCACATTTCCGGTCGGCCTGCTCTCCTTCGTCTCGAAGTTCTCGGTCGATTTCGGGCAGATGATGGCAGCGGGCGTGCTCGCTCTCATTCCCGCCTGCCTGTTTTTCCTTTTCATCCAGCGCTATCTCGTGCAGGGCCTGACGGCCGGCGCGGTCAAGGGCTGAGGAGCGTCCCATGGCATCCATCGACATCGCCGAAATCCGCAAGGCCTATGGCCCGGTCCACGTTCTCCACGGCATCGACCTTTCGATCCGCGATGGCGAGTTCGTGGTGCTGGTGGGTCCGTCCGGCTGCGGCAAATCCACCTTGCTGCGCATGATCGCCGGTCTCGAAGAGATTTCCGCCGGCGAGATCCGCATCGACGGCCGCCGGGTCAACGACCTGGAGCCGAAGGACCGCGATATCGCGATGGTGTTCCAGTCCTATGCGCTCTATCCGCACATGACGGTGGCGGAGAATATGAGCTACAGCCTGCGCCTCCGCCGCACGACAAGGGAGCGCATCGCTGCCGCCATTTCCGGCGCCGCGGCGAAACTCGGCCTCGATACCTTGATGGAGCGCCGGCCCCGCGCGCTCTCCGGCGGGCAGCGACAGCGCGTTGCGATGGGCCGCGCCATCGTGCGCGCGCCCAAGGCATTCTTGTTCGACGAGCCTTTGTCCAACCTTGATGCCCGCTTGCGCGAGCAGATGCGCGGCGAGATCAAGAAGCTGCACCAATCCCTCGGCGCCACCTCGATCTATGTTACGCACGACCAGATCGAAGCCATGACTCTTGCCGATCGCATCGTCGCCATGAATAGCGGCATCGTGCAGCAGGTGGGCTCGCCGCTCGATCTCTATGACCGGCCCGCCAACCTGTTTGTCGCCGGCTTCATCGGCTCGCCCGCCATGAATATGTTCGACGGCACCTATCGCGCCAACGGCGCCGGCCCTGCGATCGAGGTCGCCGAGGGCACTCGTATTTCGCTGCAACGGCAATATCAGGTGGCGGACGGCGCACGCGTCACGATCGGCATCCGGCCGGAGCATATCCCGGTCGGGGCCGCGGCGGAGCCCGGCATTTCCGCCAAGGTCGAGCTGGTGGAGCCGACCGGCTTCGGCACCATCCTCCATGTTCGGCCGTTCGGCACGACCTTGAAGGCCTTCACCATCAACCGCGATGCGACGGCGAGCGACGCGGTCACCATCCGCCTGCCGGCCGAACGCCTTCATCTATTCGACGCGCAAGGCGGCCAGCGCCTGGCGTGACCATTGGTCTTTGGGATGAGTTTTGCGCTTGTCCGTTTACTCCGGTGGGCGGTAGCGCAAAGCTGCGGCCTCCATCCGCGAGGCGCTTATGACGAAACGCGCGCCGAGACTCATGCTCTCGCTCTGCCTGGCCGCATTCATGGCCGAGCCTGGTCTCGCGCTCGCCCAGGACATGATGAGCGGGGTCAACCTGTCCTCGCCCACCTTCACCGAAGCGGAGATGACGCGCGCCGAGGTGGCCGCATTGCTGGAGGGCGATCAGCCCGCCGATCTGTCGCAGCGCCGGCTCAACGGTCTCGATCTGACGGCCTTTGATTTCGCGGGTGCCAATCTGCGCGGCGCCTATCTCAACAAGGCGAAGCTGGCCGACGCCAAGTTCGACGGGGCGATCCTCGACCAGGCCTGGGCGCTGGACAGCGACTGGTCCCGGGCCAGCCTCAAGGGTGCCTCGCTATTCGCCGCGCAAATGCGCGGAGCGAATTTTTCTGGTGCGGACCTCACCGGCGCGCGGGTCGCCGCCGATCTGACGCGGGCGAACCTCAGCAACGCCAAGCTGGCCGGTGCCGATCTCTCTGCCGACATGAAGAACCAATCCATGGGCTTGATGCGGGCCGTGCTCGATTCCGCCAACCTGGCCGGTGCGGACCTCGCCGGCGCCAATCTCGCCCGGACGCGCATGAAGTTCGCCAAGATGGCGGGGGTCGACCTCACCAACGCCAATCTGATGCTGGCTGAACTTGCCGGCGCTGATCTGACCGGCGCCAAGGTGACGGGCGCCGATTTTGACCGTGCCGACGTGGCCTCGGCCCGGCTGGTAGGGCTGGTGGGCGAGGATCAGGCGCGCAATCTCGACAAGGCCAAGAACCTCGATCGCGCGATCCGAAACTAGCGGAAGGAAATGGGGAAGCGGCTAAGCGCCGCGGCCCGGTTCCAGACGCCAGCGCGAGAGCTTGAAGCCGGGGTGCTTGTCCAGCCATTGCGCCACCAGGCTCTGTGCCTGGATGAACGCGGTCGACGGGTTGGCCGACAGCTCGGTCACCGGCTGCTCGTAGCTTCTGCAATCGGTCGGCGTGCCGATCATGCACACCGAGATGATAAGCGAATACAGCATAACTCGTTCTCACCCAAGGTCTGGCGAACGAGGTCGGCGGACTGCGCAACAGCCAAGCCGGCCACATACGCACCTGCACGCTACCAACGACCGCTTAAAGGCCGGTTAGCGCTGTTGAATCCGGAACCCCCGACGTGCCGGTCGTTGCCTCTGCCGGCACTTGATGTTGCGGTGCAACGAATAAAAGATACGATCAAATATGCGAATCTCAATAGGAACATTGCGTCGCACCATGACCATTGTCACAAATGGCCTAAGTAGAATGCTTGCGACTCGAAAGAGTGTAAGACTGAAGTCTTGCTAATGAAGCGCGAGCTGTTCCTCGATGGCGCGGGACAGGGCAAAGACCCGCTGCTCCAGAACGCGGGGTTGCTCGCAGACCACAGGGAGCAGGCGCTGCCGGTCGTCGAAGATCCGGCTATCCCAGTCGATCTGCTGCTGCAGGGCGCCGCGCTGCTCCACCACCTTGGGATCGGTTGCGTTGGGATCGAGTTCGCCGAGTGTCTTCCAGCCTTGCTCCATCCGATGGGCCAGCGCGTCTTGCCGGCGATAGAAGTGCTTGATGCCGCGGACGATCGCGTCGCGCTCGGCGCTCAAGGTCTCGAACAGGCCGGCGAATACTTGAGTCAGGATCGCCGTGCGCTCGGCGCCCTGATATCCGGCGGCGAAACGTTGGATATTCGCCACCGCTTCCTCCTGCGGCGTGCGGCGCGGTGCGATCTCGTTGACCAGGGCGGCCACCGCCGGAACCTCTCGCCAGTCCTTCTGCTCTTTCGCGGGGTCGGGGCCGGACCACATCGCACCCATGGACATTTCGGCGCGCAAAGGCTGCTCGCAGGGCCATTCGGAATTCGGACCGGCGGCGTTCGGCGTCGCGGCGGGTTGCTCGCTTTCGCTGGTCGCGCCCGGCGCTTCGGTACTCTGCGCCATCGTCGAAGTCGCACCCATCGACGCAATGAAGATCGCAACCAGCACGCCGAGCGTTTGGGCGAGCGCGTTCATTTTCATTCTCCCTCAAGCCGCCGCGCCCGCGCGCACGCGGGTGATGATGCCCTTTGACGGGTCATAGGCGACGATGGCACCGCCGATGAAAGCCACCATGCAGGCGGCGACCACCAGCGCGGAAAAACCGCCGAACTGGCCATAGAGCGCGAAGCGGATCAGCTCCACCGCATAGGTGAAGGGATTGAGGCTGCAGATGTCGCGCAGGATCGGGCTCGCTTCCTCGACCTTCCACAGCGGATAGAGCGCGGAGGAGGTGAAGAACATCGGGAAAATGATGAAGTTCATCACGCCCGCGAAATTCTCGAGCTGCCGGATCATCGACGACAGCAGCAACCCCAGCCCCCCCAGCATCATGCCTGACAGCAATAGCGTCGGCAGCACGGTGAGATAGCCGAGTGGCGGCATTTGAATGCCGTAGGCGAATGCGATCAGCAGGAATACATAGACCTGCGCCAGCGACAGCACCGTGCTCGACAGCAGCTTGGACAGTAGCAGGAACCAGCGCGGCATCGGGCTGGTCAGCAGCACGCGCATGCTGCCCAGCTCCCGGTCATAGACCATGGACAGCGAGCCCTGCATGCCGTTGAACAGCAGGATCATCGCGATCAGGCCGGGGATCACATACTCGTCGTAGAGAATATAGGTCTCATACGGCGGCACGATCGAGACGCCGAGCACCGAACGGAAGCCTGCGGCGAACACGAACAGCCAGATGAGAGGCCGCACCAGGGCCGCGACAAACCGGGTGTACTGGTGCAGGAAACGCAGGACCTCGCGCCACAGGATGCCGAGGAAGCAGCGGAACATCGCAGCCGGGCTCATGCCGCCGCCTCCGTGACCCGGCGGAAGGCATCGTTCAAGCCGTCCGCGCCCAGCGCAGCGGCGATTTCCGCCGCGCGGCCCTGCCGCTGCACCCGCCCGCGATGGAGGATGATGACGAAATCATCCGGTCCCACTTCGTCGATCAGATGCGTCGCCCACAACACTGCCATGCCGCGGTCCCGCACCAGTCCGCGCACGTCGGAGAGGATGTCGGCCCGGCTGCGCACGTCGAGCCCGACTGTCGCCTCGTCGCACAGCAGCAGCCGCGGATTGTGCAGCAGGGCGCGCGCGATCTCGATGCGCCGCGATTCGCCGCCGGACAAGGTGCGGATCTTCCGGTCGGCGTCCTTGGCGAGATTCATGCGCTCCAGCTCCGCCGCGATCCGCGCTCGCGCGACCTTGCCCGGCAATCCGTGCAAGGCCGCGTGATAGGCAAGGTTCTGCCGCGCCGTCAGGTCAGGGTCGATGGCGCGCTGCTGGAACACTACGCCCATCATGGACAAGGCGGCGGAGCTTTCCTTGCGCACATCGTGGCCGAACACCGCGATCGAGCCCTGCTGTGCCGCATAAAGTCGCGTCACCAGCGACAGCAACGTCGTCTTGCCCGCGCCGTTCGGGCCGAGCAACGTCACCAGCCGTCCCGCCGGCACCGTCAACGCGACATCCTGAAGAATGACCCGCTCGCCGATCCGGTGCGTCAAGCCGCCGACCGTCAGCGCGTCCGCGGCGGAAGCGGTGGATCTTGCAGGCAGGTGCGCGAGGTCTGCCATGTCAGCGGATCGCGACGCCCCAGGGCAGCTCGCCGACCGGGATGGACTTCAATACTTTGCGATCAGCCACGTCGATCACCGAGATGTCGTTCGATTCACCATTGGTGGAAAGCAGCAGCTTGGCATCCGGGGTAAAGGCAAGCTGCCAGACACGCTGGCCCACCAGCAGGTAATCCTGCACCTCATAGCTCGCGACGTCGACCACCGCCACGCGGTTGGCGGGGCCCAGCGCGATAAAGGCCGTCTTGCCGTCGGGCGTGATCTTGACGCCGACCGGCTGGATTGTATCGCTGCGCACGCCCTGGATGGCGAACTCGATCTTTTTCAGAACCTTGCGCGTGGCGACGTCGATGACATTGACCGTCCCGCCGATCTCGGACGACACCCAGAGAGTCTTGCCGTCCGGCGTGAATTCGGCATAGCGCGGCCGCGAATCCACCAGCACGCTGTCCGTCACCTGATAGCTGGAGGTGTCGATGAAATGCGCCATGTTGGTGGTTTCGGACGTGTTGATCAGCAGTTTGTCGTCGGGGCTGATCGCCATGCCCTCCGGCTCGACACCGACCGGAATCTCGCCGCTCGCGACGCCCTGCGCTAGGTCGAGCACCGTGACGAAGTTGTTGTCCTCGTTGGCGACATAGAGCTTGCTGCCATCCCGCGACACCACGAACTGCTCGGGGTCCGGCCCGCTGGGCAGGATCTGCACCACCTTCAGGCTGTCCACGTCCAGCACCTCGATATGATCGGCATCGCTGGTGCAGATGTAGAGCTGCTTGCCGTCGCGGCTGAGCGCGATGCCGCGTGGCCGCTCGCCGACCGGAACGGTCGCCACCGGCGCCATCTTGTCGAGGTCGATGACCGTAATGGTGTTGCTCTTTTCATTCGAGACATAGGCAATCGCCGCCGCCGCCCGGTCCGCGACCGTCGCATATGCTAGCACGATCGATATTGCCATCAACTTCCGCCGTGGCATCGTATCCCTCCCACAAGGTGGTGCTCAATCGGCGATCGCTTTCGGCTAGCCTTCATTGATTCAAGCGACAGGTCGAATCCGGTTCATCATATCCCAGTGAATCCAGCGGCGTCCGTTCGTGCAGGAATCCCTCCTGCGGCGACACCGACACCAACATCAGCGGCGTCGCGAGCAAGATCGGCTGCCGAAGCTGCTGGTCCCATTTGCGGAAGCTGAGCGGCTTGCCCTTGAAGGCGGCCAGCTCGAACGAGTCGGACATGATATACTTGTGCAAGGTCGCCGGATCGGCGCTGCCGGTGCGCGTGACCGCTTCTCCGATCGTCCGCACCGCTTCCCACGCGGCATAGTCGCGCTCGAGCATCCAGCGATTGAAGGCGCGGGTGAAGCGGCGCTGGAGCTGCGTTCCGCCCCATTGCTCCTGGCTGCGGTGCCAGGCGGTCGGCACCAATCCGTTCGTTCCCGCCACCGGCCGCGGGTCCCAGGTGCGATAGGGCAGGTAGTCGCCGAACACTTCGCTCTCGTCCGCGACGATCACCACGTCATGGTCCGGCAGGCGCTGGGTAAGCTGCGTCATCTGCTCGCGCACCTGCTGCTCGCCGGTGTCGGTGCGGCGCGATCCCGCCTTGAATTCATAGGCGCGCTCCTCGACAATCTCGGCGCGGTAGCGCTTGGCGGTGCGGCGGATCGCGTCGGCGAAGGCCCGGTCGGGATCGTTGGTGCCGTAGACCAGCACCCAGCGCATCCATTTCTTGCTGACCAGCCATTGCCCCAATGCGTCCGCCTTCATCGCGCGGCTCGGGATGAGGTGAAAGACGTTGGGCCGGCAGTCGGACGCCCGCAGGGCATCGTCCTCGGCACGCACGTTGAGGATGATGGCGTCCTTCATGTCCGGCAGGTCGGCCAGCTCTGTCAGGCGTGGTCCAGTCAGATCGGCCACGATCAGCTTCTGTCCCGCGCCGGACATCTCGCCTGCCGCGGCTTTGAGATCACCGCCGGCCGGGATGACCTTCTCGATCAGCTCGAAAGTCTGATGCAGGAACTGCCCGGTCGTGTTGTTGTCGCCGATTGCCAGCTTGGCGCCCGCCACGCCCTTGTCCGGCGCGACCGGCTCCACCAGCGACAGCGGCGGCGGCTCGGGGATCGCTTCCCCCAGATAGACGACTGGAACTTGCAGCGCCGCCGTCTCGGCGGCCGCACCGGTTTGATCCGGTCCGATGATCAGCACCGCGATGCCGGCCGCGAGAATGCCGACAACGCGGCCAAACGGCGTGCTGCCATGATTCACGGCGCCGTCCCGGCCGCCTGCTCCAGGTAGGAGATCACGTCCGCCCGGTCCTTGTCCTTGGGCAGGCCGGGGAACGCCATCTTGGTGCCGGGCACCATCTTGCGGGGGTTGGTGAGATATTGATCGAGCGTTTCAGGCGTCCAGCTGACATGCGCATTCTTCATCGCATCGGAGTAGTTGAAGGATTCCGCCGCTGCCGAAGCCCGGCCGATCACGCCGTGCAGGCTTGGCCCGACCTTGTTCACCCCCGCCTCCAGCGAATGACATGCTTGGCACTTGGCAAAGATCTGCTTGCCGTGAGCCGGGTCGCCCCCCTCAAGCGCCTGCGAGATGCCGGAGTCGATCAGAAGCAGCGCGGGAAGGGTAAGGACTGCACCAGGCAACCAACTTGAAAATCGCATTGGACACGCCTTCCGTTAATGGCCCCCCTGCTGGGGGAATAGATTGGTCGCACCGGACCTTCGCCAGAGAAAGCAGCGACGCCGGGATCGGTTCCGGTGGTGCCTCCGGGCAACTCTAGGAATCGAAAAAATCGCGGGCAAGCGGAGTTCGGCTCTCTTCGACCAAAGAACAATACGGGAGGGATATGCCGGCGAGGCTCAGAAACAGCGGAAATCGGCCTCGATCTGAGCCAGGCGAAGCTGATCGACCACTTTTTTCAGCATCTTCGTCGTCCGGAATATCTCAGTGTTGCCGCCGGCGACGCCGCTCATGCGGATAATCGTGTCAGCCTTTTCATATGTGTCGTAGGGCAGGATCGAGGCGACCGCGTCGATGCTGCAAGAGCAGCGGCGCAGCATGTCCTGCGTTCCGCCATTGGACGCCATGCAGCCGAGCACATAGTCGGCGACCACTTCGGTTGGATAAGCGTTGGCCTCGGCGCACTGGGGTGCGGCAATGCCACCGAGGAAAAGCGCGCCGGCACTGGCCCAGGCCAGAGTTGATCGCATAGCCATACATCCTCCGCCGCTGCCGCCGCGAAACCGATGGCGAGGAAATCACAGGCGCGACGGGGTGATCAATTGATCTTCCGGCCAATGCATTTACGATGAGCGATCTGCGCCGAAACGCACGAGGATGAGATGATATCGGCCAAGCTGGTCGCCGCCCTCCTGACGGCGATATCGGGCTACACCGGCTACGCCATTCCGGGCGATCCCCCGCACGTGACCACTTTGTCGCATGATGCACTTGCGCAACAGGTGTGTGGCCGGCCCTGTCAGGTTTTCGGCTTTACCTGGCCGAGCGGTGAAATCGTGATCGACGAAGCGCTCGCCATCGATGGCGATCCCGTCGCCACCAGCATCCTGGTGCACGAGCTGACTCACTTCTTGCAGCTCAAGAGCGTCGCTCGTGCACAACCGGTCGATTGCCGGATCTGGAACGAGCGCGAGCGCGAGGCGTTCAACGTCCAGAGGCGCTGGCTGCGCGACAACGCACCTTCGATGCAGGTGTTCTCGGTCGAGATGTCGCGCCTTAACCTTGCCGGCATACATGCGATGTGCATGGAACATTCCGTTGTTGCGCCGCCGCAATCTTGGTCCAAAGGATGAGGGTGCGGGCGGCGATTGCTCTGGCAAGCCGGGAACGCCATCCTTAGAATGATTCTTGTCGGTAGTACCGACACATTTTGAACTTAACAATCGCTTTGGACTGGGAGAGTTGACCATGAAGATTTGGAAGACTCCGCGGTTGCGCGAGATCTGCGTCGGCCTCGAGATCAATTCCTACGCCTGCGCGCGCCTGTAACTCGACGCCCTCCGCCGCGCGACAAAGCGGGGCGACCTCTGTAGCCAGGGTTTATCGGCCATGGAAGTGGTGGTGCTCGGTTCTGCGGCCGGCGGAGGCTTTCCTCAATGGAATTGCAATACGCCGACCAGCAAGCGTGCGCGCGAAGGTTCGGCGCGCGCTAAATGGCGGACACAAACCTCGGTCGCGGTCAGCGCCGACGGCGAGCGCTGGGTCATGCTCAATGCGTCGCCCGATGCGCGGCAACAGCTCCTGCAGAACCGCTGCCTCTGGCCGCGCGAGGGATTGCGTGACTCGCCCGTGCGCGCGGTCGTCCTCACCAGCGCGGAGGTCGATCACGTCGCCGGCCTGCTGTCGATGCGGGAGAGCCAGCCGTTTGTGTTGTGGGGCACCCGTCGTGTCCTTGGCCTGCTGGCGGAGAACCCGATCTTCGGTGCCCTTAATCCGGGATTCGTGCAGCGTCGCGCCTTTGCGCTTGGCCAACCGATCGAGCTTGCCGGCGATGACGGACCGATGGGCCTCACGATGACCGCCTTCGCAGTGCCGGGAAAGGTGCCCTTATTCCTGGAAGGTCGCGAGCCGCAGCAATTGAGCGGCGTTGCGGAGGATACGGTCGGCTTAGAGGTCGCGACGGGTGCCGACAAGTTCCACTTCATCCCGGGTTGCGCGCGCATGACTCCGGAGCTGGAGGCGCGGGTGCGCGGCTCGGCGCTGGTGTTCTTCGATGGCACTCTCTGGTCGGATGACGAATTGGTGCAGCTTGGCATCAGTTACAAGACAGGGCAGCGTATGGGCCATATGAGCATCAACGGTGGCTCCGGCACGCTGACGGCGTTCGACAAGCTCGACGTGGGCCGCAAGATATTCATCCATGTGAACACCACCAACCCGGTGCTCGATGAGGATTCACCCGAGCGCGCGGAGGTCGCGGCCCACGGCTGGGAAGTGGCCGAGGATGGCATGAGGATTTCGCTATGACCGAGCTGATGGGCCCGGATGAGCTGGAAGCCGCCCTGCGCGCGATCGGCGCGGAGCGCTATCACAACCGCCATCCGTTCCATGCCTTGCTGCATGGTGGCAAGCTCAACCGCGGCCAGGTGCGGGCCTGGGCTTTGAACCGCTATTTCTACCAGTCGATCATTCCGCAGAAGGACGCCGCCATCCTGTCGCGCGCGACCGACCGGAACTTCCGCCGCGCCTGGCGGCAGCGCATCGTCGATCACGATGGCGGTGAAGAGGGTGACGGCGGCATCGAACGCTGGCTGCGCCTGACCGATGCGTTGGGATTCGAGCGCGACTACGTGCTGTCGGGCGAGGGGCTCCTGCCCGCGACGCGGTTCGCCGTGGAGGCCTATCTCCATTTCGTGCGCGAACGCAGCCTGCTGGAAGCTGTGGCCTCGTCGCTGACCGAATTGTTCGCGCCCGCCATCATCAGCGAGCGGGTGTCCGGCATGCTGGCCAACTACGATTTCATCGACCGCCAGGCGCTGGGCTATTTCGACAAGCGCCTGCACCAGGCGCCGCGCGATGCCGATTTCGCCATCGAATACGTGAAGCGCGAGGCCCGCCTGCCGCACCAGCAGCAGGCCGTGCTGCGCGCCCTCGAATTCAAGTGCGACGTGCTGTGGGCGCAGCTTGACGCGCTCTACCACGCTTATGTCGTGCCCGGGCACGTTCCGCCCGGCGCCTTCCGGCCGAAGGAGGTTTCGTCATGACAAGTCCCCAATTGTCGAGCGAGACCTGTCCCGGTCTGGCGCCGGGCGTGCGCCTGACCTTTGACAAGGCGCGCGACCGCTGGGTGGTCCTGGCGCCCGAGCGGGTGCTGGTACCGGATGAAACGGCGCTGGAAATCCTGCAGCGCTGCAACGGCACCACGCAGCTCGATGCGATCGTCGACGAGCTGGCCAACGCCTACAGCGCCGACCGCAGCGAGATCGAGCACGATGTCCGCGACCTGCTGGCATCGTTGATCGAAAAGCGGATCGTGACCGCATGAGCGCCGACGGCGGAAATCTGACAGCTCCTTTGGCAGCCTTGCTCGAGCTGACGCATCGCTGTCCGCTGCAATGCCCCTATTGCTCCAACCCGATCGAGCTGGAGCGGGCGAAGGGGGAGCTTTCGACCTCCGAATGGATGCGCGTCCTCGACGAAGCAGCCGAGCTCGGCATCCTGCAGGTGCATTTCTCCGGCGGTGAGCCGGCCGTGCGTCGCGACCTGCCGGATCTGGTAGCCCATGCGCGGTCGGCAGGACTTTACAGCAACCTCATCACCTCGGGCGTGACGCTGGACCGCGCGCGCATCGCGAAACTGGCGGAGGCCGGCCTCGACCACGTGCAGCTCAGCATCCAGGACGTCGATCACCAGACCGCCGCCTACATCGCCAACTATCCGGGGGTCCAGGGTAAGAAGCTCGCTTTCGCGCGCATGGTGCGCGAGGCCGGCCTGCCGCTCACCATCAACGCCGTGATCAACCGCCACAATATCGCCCGGGTCGAGCGCATGATCGACGTTGCCGTATCGCTGGATGCGGGACGGGTGGAGGTGGCGCACGCGCAATATTACGGCTGGGCGATCCGCAATCGCGCTGCCCTGATGCCGACGCTGGAACAGGTGCACGAGGCGACCCGCCACGTCGAAGCGGCACGCGAACGGCTACGCGGCCAGATCGTCATCGATTATGTCCTGCCGGATTACTATGCGCGCCAGCCGAAGGCCTGTATGGGCGGCTGGGGCCGGCAGTTCCTCAACATCACGCCGAGCGGGGAGGTGCTGCCGTGCCACGCGGCGCAAACCATTCCCGGCCTCGTCTTCGAATCCGTGCGGCACAAGCCGTTGTCCGAGATCTGGGCCGCGTCCGAGGCGTTCGCGCGCTTCCGCGGCACCGACTGGATGCCGGAGCTTTGCCGCACCTGCGATCAGCGTGAGGTGGATTGGGGCGGCTGCAGGTGCCAGGCACTTGCGGTAGTGGGAGACGCAGCCGCCACTGATCCAGCCTGCGCGCTGTCGCCAAAGCACGACGTGTTGCGCGCGCTGGCCGATGCCGCATCGTCGGAGCCGCCGCCCGATTTCGTGTACCGGCGCATGGCGCCGCACGACAGCAAGACCGCTCTCGCTCCGACGACGAGCTGAGCGGACGATCTTTCCTCGCGAACTCGCCCGCTGCCGCGCGGCGACGGCGTGTAGCGCGCCGCGCGTGTCGCGTTTCTCCGCGCCGCAAATCCAATCGACCGAAGTTGTACCAAAGGACAATGCTCTTTCCCGTGTTTGTCGACTAACGTTCAGTGACGCCGCTCGCGATCAGTCATGGAGGATCGTGGGACAATTGCGAGCACCGGAAACGCTGCCGTTCGTGCGAGCGGACTGAATGCGACGGCGGGGAGAGCCGGGCCACTCCGACAGGTCAGAGAACGTTGCGGAGCCTGGATACCAATCCTTTTCGGGAGGAAAAGATGGCAAGATTGATGCCTGCTTCAGGGTTTGTGCTGGCACTCGCCGGCACGATGTCGCTGTGGGGCGTGCAAGCCACGGCGAATGACGATCTGTTGAAATTGCAAGAAGACCCGAAACAATGGGTCATGCCGCTGGGCAACTATGCCGGCAACCGCTACAGCGGGCTCGACCAGATCACCAACGAGAATGTGAAGAATCTGCAGGTCGCGTGGACCTTCTCCACCGGCGTGCTGCGCGGTCACGAAGGCGGCCCGCTGGTGATCGGCAACATGATGTATGTCCATGCGCCTTTCCCCAACACGGTCTTCGCGCTCGATCTCAGCAAGAACGGGCAGATCGTCTGGAAATACGAGCCGCAGCAGGACCCCAACGTCATCCCGGTGATGTGCTGCGACACGGTCAATCGCGGCGTTGCCTACGGCGACGGTATGATCTTCCTGCACCAGGCGGACACCAAGCTGGTAGCGCTCGATGCCAAGACCGGCAAGGAAGTGTGGGTCGCCACCGACGGCGATGCGACCAAGGGCGAAACCGGCACCTCCGCTCCGATGGTCGCGAAGAACCTGGTTCTGGTCGGCAATAGCGGCGGCGAGTTCGGCGTGCTCGGCCACGTCACTGCCTATGATATCAAGACCGGCAAGGTCGCCTGGCGGGCGAACTCGGCCGGTCCCGACAAGGACATGCTGATCGATCCGGCGAAGACCACCGCGCTCGGCAAGCCGGTCGGCAAGGATTCCTCCCTGAAGACCTGGGAAGGCGATCAGTGGAAGATCGGCGGCGGCACGACCTGGGGCTGGATGTCGTATGATCCGGAGCTGAACCTGGTCTATTACGGCACCGGCAACCCCAGCACCTGGAACCCGGTGCAGCGGCCCGGCGACAACAAGTGGTCGATGACCATCTTCGCGCGCGATCTCGATACCGGCATGGCGAAATGGGTCTATCAGATGACGCCGCACGACGAGTGGGACTATGACGGCGTCAACGAGATGCAGCTCGTCGACCAGCAGATCGGCGGCAAGGAACGCAAGCTGCTGGTGCATTTCGACCGCAACGGCTTCGGTTACACGCTCGATCGCGACACCGGCGAATTGCTGGTGGCGGAGAAGTATGATCCGGCGGTGAACTGGGCCACCAAGATCGACATCAAGACTGGCCTGCCGGACCGCGTGAAGGAGTTCTCGACCGAAGCCAACGGCCAGGATGTCAACTCTCAAGGCATCTGCCCGGCCGCGCTTGGCAGCAAGGACCAGCAGCCCTCGGCCTACTCGCCCAAGACCGGCCTGTTCTACGTGCCGACCAACCATGTCTGCATGGATTACGAGCCGTTCAAGGTGGCCTATGCCGCTGGCCAGCCGTTCGTCGGCGCGACCTTGAGCATGTATCCGCCCAAGGGCGAGGAAAATCTCGGCAACTTCATCGCCTGGGATGCGACCACCGGCAAGATCAAATGGTCCCTGCCGGAGCCCTTCTCGGTGTGGAGCGGCGCCTTGGCGACGGCCGGCAACGTGGTGTTCTACGGCACGCTGGAAGGCTATCTGAAGGCGGTCGATGCCGAGACCGGCAAGGAGCTCTACAAGTTCAAGACTCCGTCGGGCATCATCGGCAACGTCAACACCTACGAGTATGACGGCAAGCAGTATATCGCAGTCCTATCGGGCGTCGGCGGCTGGGCCGGCATCGGCATGGCGGCTGGCTTGACCGAAGACACCGCCGGCCTCGGCGCGGTCGGTGCTTACAAGGCGCTGTCGCAATATACGGCGCTGGGCGGCACCATGACGGTGTTCACGCTCCCTGAGTGATGGCACCTCCGAAGATCGAGCGGGCGGCGAAAGCCTCCCGCTCGATCTCTTTGCCGCTCCCAACCCAGAGATGAAACGCGCACACTAGCGGGGCTTTGATGCAGTTTGATTGGCGTCTGTCTGTTGCTTTTGCTCTTATCCTCTGCGGCACGATCGTCGCGCAGGTCTTGGAAAGCCGGGCCGAGGAAACCGCGGCGGCCACGGAAGAGGAGAAGCCTTATCATATTGCCGACGACGGCACGGTGGATTGGCCGACGTTCAATGGCTATCGCCGCTACAACAGCGTCTGCAATACCTGTCACGGTCCCGATGGTGCCGGCAGCTCCTTTGGCCCGGCTCTGGTCGAGTCCCTGAAGCGGTTGAGCTACGAGCAGTTCACCGAGATCGTAGTCAACGGCAAGACCGAGGTGAACACGGCGGTGCAGAAAAAGATGCCGTCATTCGGCACCGATCCCAATGTCATGTGCTATCTCGACGACATCTACACCTATCTGAAGGCGCGTTCGGACGGCGTCGTCGGCCGCGGTCGACCGGCCAAGCACGCCGACAAGCCGACCGAGGCCACGGAAGCCGAAAACGCCTGCATGGGCAATTAGCTGGCGCGGCGATGGCCATCAAGGGTCTCTGGGTCGCCATTCTCGCCGCGCTCGTTCCGATCAGCACGGCGCTGGCAATCGATCAGCCGGAAGCGGTGGACCACTCCGCCCTCAGGGTCTGCTCCGATCCCGGCAACATGCCCTTCTCGAACGTGAAGGGCGAAGGGTTCGAGAACAAGATCGCCGAACTGTTCGCGGCCAAGCTCGGCGTGCCCCTCAAATACACCTGGTTCCCGCAGGCGACCGGCTTCCTGCGCAACACCCTGCGCGCGCGGCGCTGCGACCTGGTGATCGGCATGGTCAGCGGCGCGGAGTTGGTCTTCAGCACCAATCCCTATTACCGCTCCACCTACGTCATGGTGACGCGCAAGGCCGACGGGATCACCGCCGACCGCCTGGACGATCCCAAGCTGCAATCGCTGAAGATCGGCCTCATCGCCGGTACGCCGCCCGGCAGCGTTGCCGCGCGCAACGGCCTGATGGCCCATGCACGCCCGTACGACCTGATGGTCGATACGCGCATCGATTCGCCCAGCCGTCGCATGGTCGATGATCTGGTGGCAGGCAGCATCGACGTGGCGCTGCTATGGGGCCCGCTGGGCGGCTATTTCGCCGCGCAGCACGGCGATCTCCTGACCGTGACGCCCCTGGTGCACGAAGCGAAATCGAGCCGAATGGATTACTACATCGCTATGGGCGTGCGCCCCGGCGAGACGCATTGGAAGGGCGACATCGATAAGCTGCTCGCCGAGAACAAGGACCAGATCCAGGCGATCCTGCGCGAATACCACGTCCCGCAACTCGACGTGCAAGGCAATCTCATTCAGTAACGACCAGCCGCGTGGCTGAGCGCACTTGGCGCGTCCTGCTTCTCGGGAGAGTCCGACGGCGGCCAGGCGTGGGTCACGCGACGCAGTTCCTCCAGCACAACCGAAACGGCGCGGTCGTTGCGCAGTCGCGGGTCCGGCGGCGGCAAGGCGCAATCCGCCATCAGTTTCCCTTCGCCGGGCGAGAGGATGAGGATGCGGGTCGAGAGCTCCGCCGCCTCCGACAGATTGTGCGTGACCAGCAAGGTCGTCGTCCGGTGGTCGCGCCAATAGGTATTGAGCAAGCGCCGCATCCGCTCCGCCAGGGCGGTGTCGAGCGAGATCAGCGGCTCATCCGGCAGCAGGACATCCGGCTCCACCAGCAATGCGCGGGCCAGCGCCGCGCGCCGCTGCATGCCGCCCGATAGCTGGCCGGGCAGCGCATCCTCGCTTCCCGCCAGCTCGACCTCGGCCAGCAGGCCCCGTGCGCGCGCGGCGTTCTCGGGGCCGCTCACCAGCAGCAGGTTGTCGAGGATGGTGAGCCAGGGCACCAGGCGCGGCTCCTGGAACACGATGCCGAAGCGCGGGCGGCGCGTCGCCTGCCACGTGACGCTGCCGGTATGGTGCGTGTCGAGCCCGGCGATGATCCGCAAGAGCGTGGTCTTGCCGGCGCCGGACGGGCCGACCAGGCTGACGAATTCGCCCTGCGCGATGGAAAGATCGATGCCGCGCAGCACGTGTCGTGGTGTCGGCTCGGCAAAATCCCGCGCGACGCCGCTCAGCACCAGACCGGTCATGCGCGCCGCCACCGTCCCAACCGGCGGTCGAGCGGTTGCAGCACGAACGCTTCGATCGCGATGACGGCCGCGATAAAGGCCAGCGAATAAGCGAGGATGCTGGCGATGTCGAAGTAGTTGAAGAAGGTGCGGATCTGGAACCCGACGCCGTTCGGCCGGCCGAGCAACTCTACCACCAGTACGATCTTCCAGGTCAGGGCCAGGCCGGCCCGCGCCGCCGCCATCAGGCTGGGCGCGAGCTGCGGCAGGATCACGCGCGTCAGGACCCGAATCGGCTTGACGCCGAAGACCTGCGTCATCTCGAACAGCGGGCGGTCCAGGGCCCTGGTGCCCTCGCGCACGATCGCCGCGACCGTCGGCACCTTGTTGATGGTGACGGCGAGGATCGCGGCAACCTCGGTCAGCCCGAACCACACGTAGCACAGCACCATCGTCACCAGGGCCGGCAGATTGAGCCCGATGACCAGCCATCCGGAGAATATCTGGTCCAGCACCGGCGAGCGGCCGAGCACGATGCCGATCGCGCTGCCGATCAGCATGGCAAGGGCAAAGGCGACCGCCACCCGCGCCAGCGTGATCCCGACATGAAAGAGCAGCTCGCCGCGCATCAGCTCCGCATAACCCGCCCGAAACGTCGCGAAAGGCGAGGGCAGCAATCCCGGATCTGCAACCAAGGTCGCGGCCGCCTGCCACAATGCGAGCAATGTGATCAGCGACAGCAGCCGGTTCCAGCCAGCGCCAAATCGGATCGGAAGTGCGCCAGCCAGTCGGCTCATTGCAGATAGCCGGACCAGAAGGTGCCGTCCGGCAAGGACTCGAGATTGGCGACCGAGCGCGGATCGGCCTGCCGCATCACGGCAAAGGCGCTCTCCGCCGCAGTGATATCCTTGCGCTCGTAGCGATCCGGGATGCCTTCGCGATAGCCGTCCTTCAGCGCCTGGAACATGACGTCGTCCTCGGCATCCATGATCGGGCGCAGCCTCTCCCACACGGCATCGTCCGACTTCATGAGTCCCTTCGCCTCGTAGGAGGCGTCGATCAGGCCCCTGGCGAGCTCCGGGTTCTTGGCCGCCCATTCATCGCTGAACACCCAGCCCAGCAGCGGTGGATCGGCATCGAGCCCAAGCGCCGGCAGGATGTCGCCGATCGACACCAACGGGACGAAACCCTTGCTCTTGAGACGCGCGTTGAAATTCCAGAAATTCAGCACCGCATCCAGCTTTCCGCGCTGCACCAGCTCGTTCAGCAGCGGGGGCGCGCCGAACTGCACGTCCGCCTTGTCCTTCAGCTCCAGGTTCGCGGTCTTGCGCGCATAGGCCTGCAGCAGCACCCAGCTCTTGTCGGTCGCGCCGCCGGCGACGCCGATGCTGCGACCGGCGAGATCAGTGACCGATTTGATGCCCTTTGCAGGATCCACCATCACCGCCCCGACCGAACGCGAGAACGGCACGAACGTGAAGCCGTGGCCGAGGCTGCGTTGCGTGGCGACCCAGATCCAATCGGTGACGATCACGTCGACGTCGCCCGATTGCAGGGCAAGACTGGTCGCATCCTTGTCGGCGAAATCGACGCGCGCCAGGGTAAAGCCGTGCTTCCGGTCAAGGCCGTCCGCGATGACCTTCAGCTCCCAATTGACGGTGCCGAACTTGAGCGTGCCGACCTTGATCTGCGGCGGCTCGGCGGCATTCGCTTGCGCCATGCCCAGAAACAGGGCGAAACAGGCGATCAATGCGTATTTCGCTGCTCTGATCATGGTCAAGATCTCCATTACGCCGCGACGGCGCCGATTGCCGGGATGCCCGGCATCGGGGTGAATCCCGGGATCTGCTTGATGCGATCGATCCAACGCAGGATGTTGGGATAGGGCTTGAGATCGATGCCGGCTTCGCTCGCAATGGCGGTATAGGGAAAGCAGGCGATGTCCCCGATCGTCGGATGGCCCAGCTCGAGGAATTCGCGATCGGACAGATGGCCATCCAGAATCCGGACGGTGGCGATTGCCCGCGCCTGCAGCGCCGGCAGATCAAGCGGATAGTTCAAGAGCCGAACCAGCCGCGCTCCGGCCGCCGCCATCAGCTCATTCCCGGCCAGGGCCAGCCATTGCATGATCCGGCCCATGGAATCGGGTGCGTCGGGGAACCAGGTGTTCGAGCGGTCGTAGGTCCGGGCGATATAGACCAGGATCGCCTGCGCATCGCGCAACAGGACATCACCGTCTTCGAGCACCGGAATTTCGCCGAGCGGGTTCAGCTTCAGAAAGCGCTCGGTCTTATGCTCCTTCCTGACAAAATCGACCGGGATCCGTTCGCACGATACCTTCAGGATGTTCAGCAGCAGCCGGACCTTGTAGCAACTGCCCGACAGCTCGAAGTCATATAGCTTGATCATCTAATCCTCCCGTTGCGGCGGGCCATCATCCGGCTTCGCTGATCTGCCGGGCATGGTGCCGGATATGATCGGCGATGAAAGTCTGGATGAAGTAATAGCCATGGTCGTATCCCTGGTGCCGGCGCAGCACGATCGCCTGGTTCGCCTGCCGGCATGCGTCTTCGAACAAATGCGGATGGAGTTGCTCGGCCAGGTACGGATCGTCGAGCCCCTGGTCGATCAGGATCGTGGTCGGCAGTGTGTTGCGGCGCACCAGCTCGCTGGCGTCATAGGCGCTCCACTGGTTCCGATCCTCGCCGAGATAGCCGCTGAAGGCTTTCTTGCCCCAGGGCGAGCGGCTGGGCGCGGCGATCGGCGCGAAGGCGGACACCGACTTGTACTGCCCGGGATTGCGCAGGGCGGCGACTAGCGCCCCCCCCCCGCCCATCGAATGGCCGAAAATGCCCTGCCGCTCCGGATCGATCGAAAAATTCTCGGCCAGCACGCGCGGCAGCTCCGCCGTGACATAGCTGTACATGCGCCAATACTTGGCCCACGGCGCCTGGGTGGCATCGACGTAAAAGCCGGCCCCGAACCCGAAATCCCAATCGGCATCGGCGCCCGGCGTGCCGGTGCCGCGCGGACTGGTGTCGGGGGCGGCCAGGGCAACGCCGGTCTCCGCCGCGAAGCGCTGCCCGCCGCCCTTGAGGACGAAGGTTTCCTCGGTGCAGGTGAGGCCGGCCAGATAATAGAGCACCGGCACCCTGGCCCTGGCGGCCGCCGGCGGCAGATAGAGCGAGAATCTCATGGTGACGCCGCATTCCTTCGACGGATGGTTGGCGAAGATCTGCCATCCGTCGAAGCACTGGTGCCGGGAGGTCTCGCTGACATTCATGTCAACCGGCCGCAAGCCCTGATGGCTCGATAGTCGCGGATTTCCGGGGGGCGGACGGTCGCGGTTCGAGTTGCAGCGCGCGTTTCCATCCTCCGCGCTCCTCTTATTTCGTGAGCGTCCCTTGCCGCGCACAGAGGCACGCGGCGCGAGTGGATATTGCCCGTCTGCATTGAATGAATGTTAACGAGAAGTCCCCGCGCTCCGAAATTGGACTTTGGATCGAAGCCGATAGGGCCGATAATGCGCCGTTGCTTCAGGCCGAGCGCCGACGGCCCCCCAACATGGAAATCGGCCGCATATCTCGGAGAATGGCCATGTCGTTCGCGCACAAGCAAGCGTCCGGGGACGCGCCCGCCGTCGATATCGCCGGGCACCGCTGCATTCGCTGGGCCCTGCAGGATGACAGCGTGGGCAAGACGCCGAAAGATATGGTGTTCGCGATCCTGGATTCCTTCGCCGGCACCAAGTCCGAGTTAGTCATGCTGTTCTGCTCGCCGCAATTTCACATCGCGGAGGTGGCCGCCGCGGTCGGCGAATACGCGCTCGATGCCCGCGTGGTCGGCTGCACGACCGCCGGCGAGATCACGCCGCTCGGCCACCGCCGCGGCTCGATCATCGGCGTCAGCTTCGATGCCGAGCATTTCGCCGCCTCGGTGAAGCCGATCGAGCATCTGGTCGACTTCGAGATCGCCGCTGGTTTCGCCGCCGCCCGCGCTCTGCTGGCGGAGCAGGAGCTGGTCCAGCAGCGCCTGGAGACGCCCCACACCTTCGCCATGCTCATCAATGACAGCCTCGCCATGCGCGAGGAAGCGATCGTCAGCGCGTTCGGCGCGGCGCTGGGCCACGTGCCGCTGGTGGGCGGATCGGCGGGCACCAGCCCGACCGTGCGCGAACCCAACATGTTCCTGGACGGGCGCGTGCTCGACAACGCCGCCCTGATGCTGCTCATCTCCACCGACCTCGACTTCCGCGTGTTCCAGACCCAGCATTTCAAGCCCCTGGAGCTGAAGGTGGTCGTGACCAAGGCCGACCCCGCCAACCGCCTGGTGATGGAGATCAATGCCGAGCCGGCCGCGCGGGAATATGCCCGGCTGCTCGGCCTCAATCGCAGCGACCTCACGCCGCAGGTTTTCGCCGCGCATCCGCTGGTGGTGCGCGCCGGCGGGCGGCACTATGCCCGCGCCATCCAGCAGGTGAACGAGGATGACAGCCTGCATTTTTTCTGCGCGATTGACGAAGGCATTGTGCTCAGCATCGCGGAAAGCGGTAATCTGGTCGCCGACCTCGACTCCCTGTTCGTGCGCCTCAATCACGATTTGGGCCCGGTCGAGGCGGTCCTCGGATTCGACTGCATCCTGCGCTATATCGAGATGGAGCAGGGCCAGATGCTCGGCGACATCTCGCGCCTGCTGTCCGCCAACAACGTCATCGGCTTCAATACGTACGGCGAACAGTTCGGCACCATGCATATGAGCCAGACCTTCACCGGTATTGCGTTCGGCGCGGCCCTTGCAAGGTAGCGGAGGCGTAACGATGGCGGCCGGCAACGCACTGACCGACGAAACGCCGATAGAGATCGGCGAACTGCGCAACAAGATCGCCAAGCTGACCGAGATCAACCGCGCCCTGATGCAGCGGGTGGAGCACGGCCTCGATCTGCACGGCAACGCCTATCATCTGTTCCAGGCGGCAATCCTGCTGGACCGCATGGTGCGCGACCGCACGCGCGAGCTGGAACAGGCCTTGGAGGCGGTCGCCACCTCGAACCGCGAATTGAACGAGGCTGCGGTCGTCAGCATGACGACCCAGAACCGCCTGCAGGACGCGATCGACAGCATCTCCGAAGGCTTCGCGATCTTCGATCCAGAAGACCGGCTGATCCTGTTCAACCGCCGCTTCACCGATTTCTGGCCGGGCCTCGGGCCTGAGATCCGGACCGGCGTGACTTTCCCGGACCTCATCCGCATCGCTTTCGAGCGCGGCTGCATCACGGCGCCGGATGGGCAAAGCGCGGATGCCTGGATCGCGGAGCGCAGGCGCCAGCGCGACAGCACGCGCCGGCATGGCGCCGACCGCTGGGTCTATGCGCAATCCAGCGGCCGCTGGGTGCAGGTGAATGACCGGCGCTCGATCGAAGGTGGCTTGGCCTCGATCTATACCGATATCACCGACGTCAAGGATGCCGAGCGGCAGGAGCGCGAGCGTGCCCTGGCCGAGCGCTCGTTGCATCTGCAGGCGACGCTGGAAAGCATGTCGATCGGCGTCGCGGTGTTCGACAAGGACCAGAGGCTGGTGACCGCCAACCGGCAATATGGCGAGTTGCTGAGCCTGCCGGCCACCTTGCTGACGCCCGGCGCGTCGCTGCGCAGCTTCCAGCGCTTCAACGATCTGCGCGACGTGCCGGAACTGGGCACCGCCTCGCCTACTATCACCACCCATGGCGGGTCGCCGGCGGAAGTCTCTGTCAACGGCCGCTGGTTCGCGATCAAGAGCGACCCGATGCCGGATGGCGGCTTCGTCGTGTCCTATTCGGAGATCACTGACCGGCGCCAGGCCGAAGAGGCGCTGCACGACAGCGAGGCGCGCATCCGCCTGTTCGCCAACGCCATGCCGACCATGATGTGCTACATCGACGATCAGGAGCGCTACCAGTTCGTCAATCGCGCCTATCGCGCGGCTTTCGCCCGCGACGGGGCCAAGCTGGTCGGGCGCAAGATGCGCGCGGTCCTTGGCGATGCCGAGTATGATTTTCGGCGCAGCTATATCGAGTGTGCGCTGGCCGGCTCGACCAGCGTGTTCGACGTCGGGCTGCCGTCGGCCGATGGCGAGCCGCGCTTCGGCCTTGCCACCTACGTGCCGCACCGCAGCGCGTCCGGCCGGGTGGTCGGTTTCTTTACGCTGATCCAGGACATCACCGAGCGCCGCCGCACCCAGCACATGCTGGAGATGGCAAAGGAGGATCTGGAGCGCCGGGTCTATGAGCGCACCGCCAGCCTGCAGGAGTTGAACCGGACCCTGGTGCGCGAGGTGGAGGAGAGGCGCCGCATCGCGCGCGAGCTGCGTTCCGCCAAGGTGGAGGCTGAGCTGGCGAACGCCAGCAAGACCCAGTTCCTGGCGGACGCCAGCCACGATCTGCTGCAGCCGCTGAACACCGCGCGCCTGTTCATCGCCTCGATCCAGGGCCGCAAGCTGCCGCGCCAGACGGCGGACTATGTCGAGAAGGTCGACCGCGCTTTGGTCAATATCGAAGACATCCTCAACATCCTGCTCGACATCTCCAAGCTGGAATCGGGCCGCGTCAACGTGCAGCTCGGCGCGACGCCGCTCTCGGCGCTGATGCAGTCGCTGCGCGACGAGATGGCGCCCCTGGCCGAGCGCGGCGGGCTGGAGCTGCATGTCGTCCCGACCTCGCTCAACGTGCGGACCGACGTGCGCCTGCTGCGCCGGTTGCTGCAGAACCTTCTCACCAACGCCTGCCGCTATACGCCAAAGGGCAAGGTCCTGCTGGGGGTGCGACGGCGCGGCAAGTTCGCCGAGATCCAGATCGCCGATACCGGTATCGGCATCCCGAAGGACAAGTTCGACGAGATTTTCGCGGAATTCCGCCGCCTCGCCGATCTCGCCGGAGGCGCGAAGGGGTACGGCCTCGGCCTTTCCATCGTGCGCCGGATCAGCCGCCTGCTCGATCACCCGGTCGAGGTGCGCTCGCGGGTGGGGAAGGGCTCGGTCTTTTCGGTCCTGGTCCCGCTCGATGAAACGGTCGGTCGGCCGCGGACGGCGCAGGCGGCGCATGTTCCCCGCCATACCACGATCGACGGCGTGCGCGTGCTGGTGATCGACAACGAGGCACAGGTGCTGGAGGGCATGACCAGCCTCCTCGACACCTGGCGCTGCCGCGTGATCGCCGCCTCCGACACGGAGGGGGCATTGTCGGAACTCGACCGGACGGGAGAGCAGCCCGAGCTGTTGCTGGTCGATTACCACCTCGACCATGGCCGCGTCGGCACCGAGGCCATCGATGCCATCCGGAGACGGGTGAAAGCGGGGATTCCGGCGGCGATCATCACGGCCGACCACAATCCCGCGATCCGCGAGGATGTGCGCAAGGTCGCGGGCGTCAGTCTCTTGCTGAAGCCGATCAAGCCGGCGCGGCTAAGGGCGCTGATTGCTTCGGTCCGAGAGTGAGGCCTGGCGGCAATATTTCTGGTACAGGATGACCGCCTGGGTACGGCGCGAGACACCGAGCTTTTGCAACAAACTTGAGACGTGCGCCTTGACCGTCGTCAGTTGCACGTCGATCGCGTAGGCGATCTGCTTGTTGAGCAGGCCCTGCGCCATCAGCTCCAGCACCTTCCATTGCTGGTTGGTAAGCAGCTCGAACCGGCAGCGCATCGCGTCGTCCAGTTCCTCGCTGTCGTCTTTTTCCTCAGCGCGGGCATTGCTGCTGAACAGGCTGTCGTCGGGTGCGAAGCTGCCACCGTCCAGGATGGTCTGGATCGCGTCGGCAATCCCCGCCCGCGGCAGCGACTTGGGAATATATCCAATGGCGCCGGCATCGAAGCATTGCTGCACCACCATGCTGTCATCGAGCGCCGAGATCACCGCGATCGGGATGTCCGGCCGGCGCCGGCGCAGCGTGCGAACGCCCTTCACCCCGCTCATGCCCGGCATGCGCAGGTCCAGCAGCACCAAGTCTATGTCATTGGCATTAGCGACCTGATCGATCGCCTCGGTCATCGAGCCGGCCTCCAGGACGCCGACCCGGTCGAACATGTGGCGCAGGGCATCCGCGATCGCTTCGCGAAACAGCGGATGGTCGTCAGCCACCAGGACGGTCGTCATTTGGCGCTGCTCCTCCCAAGGCGGCGCTCCCCGCATACGCCGAACTTTTTCTCATTGAATGCCCGATGCCGCCCCCTGTCAACAAGCGCCCGCGGGCGTTCCGGCCCCCAGTATTCCCACTCTGCGGTGCAGGAACTATTCATTATTTCTATAAAATTTTAATTTGATCTCAAGTATTAGTTCGAAATGGGTACTTCAGTATTAGCTTCCAATTAATAATTATGCCTTTTTATTCATGCAGCGAGTCAGTCGAGGCGCTTATATTCGCGGGCTTGACCGGACATCGCGGCCCTGAAATCCCGGAAGGAAGTGCGCGATGGCAACGCTCTACGTTTCGCCGACCGGCTCCGGCCTGCGCGATGGTTCCTCCATCGAGAATGCCGGCACCCTCAGTAGCCTCAACAAATACATCCAGGCCGCAGGAGCGGGCGGCGAGGTCCTGCTGATCGCGGACCAGGGCAGCTATCAGCAGAACACCCAGCTATCGATCTATTCCGGTGGAACGACCGGCGCTCCGGTCACCATCCGGGGCATCGACAGCAACGGCAATCCGATGGCGGCGGAAATCGCCGGATCGCGGTCCGCCAGCTGGGCGACCGGCATGAGCGAGGGCAATGAGCTGTTCCGCCTGCTCACCGGCGCCAATAACCTGGTGTTCGAGGATCTGTCGGTGAAGAATTTCGGCAACGGCGTCTTCCGCGCCGGTGCGGATATCTCGAATCTCACTATCCGCGATGTCGATGCCACCAACGTCGCCCGCTTCCTCGAGGATTACGCCTCCGGCATCAATACGTCCGCCAGCATCGACGGGCTGACCGTCCAGGACGTCAATGTCACGGGCTACTCGAAGGGCGCGATCCGCCTGCAATACGACACCCGCAACGTGGTGATCGAGAATGTGATCGGCGACAGCCAGCACCAGAATGGCGGCCTCTACATCTCCGGCATCGCGCTCGACGGCACGGTGCACGATGTCCTCATCTCCCACACCGAGATGAAGAACAGCTACGGAAACGGCACGGCCAGCGAGTATTGGAACGGCGACGGCTTCTCGACCGAGAAGAACGTCTACAACGTGCGTTTCGAAGATACGGTCGCTTCGGGCAACACCGACGCCGGCTACGATCTGAAATCGAAGAACACGGTCCTGGTGCACGCCGTGTCCGAGGGCAATAGCCGCAACTACCGCTTCTGGAGCAGTTCGATCACGCTCGAGGACAGCACCAGCATCAGCCCGGTCCATGCCGGCGGCAACTCGAACACGGTCCATGTCTGGCTGGCGGAGAATGCGAACGTCACCATCGATGGGCTGACCTTCTCCGACGAGCTGCTCCCGCAGATCCTGTTCGATCTGAGCAAGGGCGCGACGCTGCACCTCACCGACACCGTCATTCCGCCGCTGTATCAGGGGCTGATTCTGCTCAGCAGCGGATCGCTCCTGCTGACCAACCAGACGCCGACCGGGCTCGTCATGGCAGGGGGAACGGTCGAAGAGAACGCGATTGCGGGCACCTGGGTCGCCTCCTTGAGCGCGACCGATCCCGATGCGGGCGACAGCCACAGCTTCTCGCTGGTCGGCGGCGCGACCAATCTGTTCGAGATCGTGGGCAGCGACATCCGCGTCAAGAGCGGCGCCGTGCTCGATTTCGAAACGCAGCCATCCTACAGCCTCACCGTCCGGGTCACCGACCAGGGCGGCCTCTCCACCAGCCGGACCGTGACGATCAATCTCGTCAACGTGGTGGAGACCGGCACCGCCGGCAATGATGTTCTGGCGGGCGGAGCCGGCAGCGACTGCCTGTCTGGCGGCGCGGGCAACGATACCTACACGGTGAATGCGGCCGGCGACCTCGTGGTCGAATCCGCCAGCCAGGGCACCGATCTCGTGAAGGCGAGCGTTGGCGGCTATACGCTCGCGGCCAACGTCGAGAACCTGACCTATGTCGGTACCGGCAATTTCATCGGCACCGGCAACACGCTGAACAACGTCATTGCAAGCGGCGCCGGCAATGACCTGCTGCGCGGAGGCAGCGGCAACGATTCGATCAATAGCGGCGCCGGCAATGACGTCATCTACGGCGAAGCCGGCATCGATCTGGTCTATGCCGGCGATGGCGCCGACAAGATCTACGGCGGCACGCAGAATGACAGGATTTTCGGAGAATACGGCGACGACCAGTTGATGGGCGAGGATGGCAAGGACTATCTCCATGGTTACTTCGGCAACGATCTTCTGGATGGCGGCGCCAGCGATGATTCGATGGTGGGCGGTGTCGGCGACGACACCTATGTCGTCAACAGCGTCGGCGACAAGGTCGTCGAGCAGACCGGCCAGGGCACCGACACGGTGCAGAGTTCCATTACCTACAGCCTCGGCAGCTATCTCGAGCGTCTGACACTGACAGGTACCGGCGCCATCAATGGCACCGGCAACAGCGGCAGCAACACGATCATCGGCAATGGCGCTGCGAACGTCCTCACGGGCGGAGCCGGCAACGACATCCTCAGTGGCGCCGCCGGCACTGACACTCTGGTCGGCGGGCAGGGCGCGGATACCTATCTGTTCGGCCTCGGCAGCGGCAGCGACCTCATTTCCAACGCCGACACCGACCTTGGCGCCGACAGGCTGATATTCGGCGCCGGCATCGCCGATGATCAGCTCTGGTTCGCGCGCAGCGACAACGACCTGGTGGTCAGCGTGCTCGGCGGCACCGATCGCGCCACTCTGCAAGCCTGGTATGCCGGCGCCGGCAACCAGCTCGACCGTTTCGAGCTCAGCGACGGCACCACACTCGCCGCCGCGCAGGTCCAGCAGCTCGTCAGTGCGATGTCGGCCTTCGCCACACCTCCTGCGGGCATTGCCGATCTGACATTGGCGCAACAGCAAGCTATCGAATCCGTGATTGCGGCAAATTGGCGCTCGGCCAGTTGACATAGTCGACCAGCCGTCGCTAACTGATATAAGAATTGAATGCTCGCAGGGGGAAGGCGACGCGACAGCGTCGGTTGAGCAGCCTTCGTCTGCGTGGGGGAAGACCGACAAAGGGTCACAAGGGTGCGCCTTGAACCGATCGGGTATCGGTTGAAGACGCGTATTCGCTTTTTGATACTTGGGGATTTCGCTGGGCGTGGTGGCTGAAGGCCATTCGCCCGGACAAGTCATTTTGTCTGCAAGAATATGGAAGGCACCCCATGACCATTCTTTACATTTCTCCCACCGGCTCCGGCACGCATGATGGTTCTTCGGCGGCGAATGCCGGGACGATTTACGATCTGCCGAAATTCATCGCCGCTGCCGGCGCCGGCGGCGAAGTGCGGCTGCTTGCCGATAAGGGCGTCTACAACGTCACGAAGCAGATCGCCATCGCCGATGGCGGCGCTGCCGGCGCACCGGTGACCATTCGCGGCACCGACAGCAGCGGCCAGGCGATGGACGCGAGCTTTGTGGGCGCGCGGGCGGCGAACTGGAAACCCGGCCTCAGCGAAGGCAACGAACTGTTCCGCCTGATGTCCGGTGCGGACCATCTGAAATTCACCGACCTGGCGGTCAAGAATTTCGGCAATGGCGTGTTCCGTATCGGCGCCGACATCGAGGACCTCACCATCAAGGGCGTCGCCGCCAGCAACGTCAGCCGCTTCATCGAGGATTACGTCTCCGGCTCAGCCACGTCGGCGAGTGTGAACTGGCTCAAGGTCCAGGATGTGACCGTGTCCGGCTACTCGCAGAACGCGATCCGCCTCAAATACGACAGCCGGAACGTGACGCTTCAGAACATCGTCGGCGACAGCCTGAAGCAGAATGGCGGCCTCATCATCTCCGGCGTCTCGCTCGACGGCACGGCGCATGACGTCCTGCTCGACCACGTGACGATGAAGAACAATTACGGACACGGCACGGCCGCGGAATATTGGAACGGTGATGGTTTCGTCGCCGAGGGCGGAACCTACAACCTCACCTTCCAGGATACCGTCGCATCGGGCAACACCGATGCCGGCTACGACATCAAAGCCGACAACGTGAAACTCATTCGCGCGAGCGCGAGCGGCAATAGCAAGAATTTCCGGCTGTGGGGCGTCGCCGTCACGATGACGGATGCCATCAGCACCAATCCCCAATATTACGGCGGGATCGGCAAGACGTCGCATTTCCAGGAACCGAGCGGCGGCGATGTCACGCTCGACAATTTCCGCTTCTCTGACCCGACCGGAACGATCAAGGTCTTCGATCTCTCGAACGGCGGCAACATTCTGAAGCTGGTCGACATGGCTTTGCCGGCCCTCAGCCGCGTGCACTTCGGCAACAACAGCATGATCAAGCTGCCGAACGGCCTGGTCGTGAATGGAACCTCCGGCAACGATTTGCTCGTCGGCGGCACCGGCAACGACATCTTGATCGGTGGAAAGGGCAACGACACCTACATCGTCAACGCGACCGGCGACCGGCCGATGGAGGAGGGGACCGAAGGCACCGATCTGGTGAAGACCACGCTCTCGTCCTACACGCTCGCGGATCATCTCGAGAATCTCAGCTATGCCGGCTCCGATGCCTTCATCGGCCGGGGCAACAATATCGGCAACGCCATCACTGGTGGCGCCGGCAACGACTGGCTGAGCGGCGGCGCCGGCAATGACACGCTGACCGGCGGGCAGGGCAGCGACAGCTATTGGTTCGGCCGCGGCGGCGGGAACGACACGATCTATAACGGCGACAGCGGCACCAGTCCGGACCGGCTGGTGTTCGGTTCCGACATCACCGAAGATCAGCTCTGGTTCGGCAAGAGCGGCAGCGATCTGCTGGTGACTCTGCGCGGCACCGGCGGGTCGGACACCGTCCGACTGAAGGAATGGTATTCCGCCGCCTCCAACCAGCTCAGCAAATTCCAGCTCAGCGACGGCACGATGCTGGAAGCGTCCCACGTCCAGCAGATGGTGCAGGCGATGGCGGCCTTCACCACCAGCTCGGGCTCGCCGACCAACCTGACCAGCGCACAGCAGGACACGATCGAACCTGTGATCGCCGCCAACTGGCACGCCCCGACATAAAGGGCCGGTTGGTCTGGCACCGATAGTTTTCAACTATCGCAATCGGATGTGCGTTTGGCCTTCGAGACCACAAAATAGAGCCGGATAAGCGAAAAAAGCCGGGCAATTTTAAGGGTTTGGTCAGGTCTAGCCACCATAGTTCCGAATGGATTCCTTTGAAAATCAACGCGCGCCATGACGAATCGAGCATTAACCGAGGTTGCTGACACCCGTCAGCGAACCCTGAGTTGCCTGGCGACCCTGTTCCGCTTTCACGGTTTGGCGATGGGGGCCGAGGCGCTCGGCCGCGAGCTCGCCGGCTCGCAGGAGGTCGGCGCCGACGATATCGTCCGCCTTGCCCGCCAGCAGGATTTGAAATCGCGGCGCACGACCAGTTCGTTCGAGCGCCTTGCCGCCGCACCCCTGCCGGCGCTGGCGGGCGCGAAGGACGGCAGCTTTTTCATTGTCGGCCGCTGCAACGACGACAAGGTGCTGGTGCATCGCGGCGTCGGCGGCGCGGCGGAGGTTCTGGACAAGGAGGCGTTCCTCGCGCTGTGGGATGGCACGCTCGTCTTCGTCACGCGGCGCGCGACCCTGTCGGATGTCGGCCGGCAGTTCGGCATCTCCTGGTTCATGCGCGCGATCTACAAGTATCGCAACATCCTCGGCCAGGTGCTGCTCGCATCCTTCTTCCTGCAGATATTCGCGCTGATCTCGCCTCTGTTCTTCCAGGTGGTGGTTGACAAGGTGCTGGTCCATCGCGGCATGACGACCCTGGACGTGCTGCTGATCGGCCTCGTCACCGTCTCGATCTTCGAGACCGTCCTCGGCGCGCTTCGCACCTACGTCTTCTCCCACACCACCAACCGCATCGATGTCGAGCTGGGCGCGCGGCTGTTCCGCCATCTGGTCGCCTTGCCGTTGGCCTATTTCGGCGCGCGCCGGGTCGGCGATTCTGTTGCCCGCGTGCGCGAGCTCGAGAACATCCGCCAGTTCATCACCGGCTCCAGCCTGACCCTGGTCATCGATCTCTTCTTCACCGTCGTCTTCCTCGCCGTCATGGCCTGGTACAGCTGGTGGCTGACCGTGATCGTGCTGGTGTCGCTGCCGATCTACGCCGGCATCAGCGTCGCCTTGACGCCTTTGTTCCGTGCGCGGGTGGAGGAGAAGTTCCGGCGCGGCGCGGAGAACCAGGCTTTCCTGGTCGAGGCAGTCACCGGCATCGAGACGCTGAAGTCGATGGCGGTCGAACCGCAGATGCAGCGCCGCTGGGAAGAGCAGCTTGCCGGCTATGTCAGCTCCTCGTTCCGCGTCGCCAATCTCGGCAACTACGCCAGCCAGTCCATCCAACTGGTCTCCAAGGTTGCGACCGCCGGCATCCTCTATTTCGGCGCCGAGGCTGTCATCGCCGGCGATCTCACGGTGGGCGAGCTGGTCGCCTTCAACATGCTGGCCAGCCGCGTCTCGCAGCCGGTGCTGCGCCTCGCCCAGGTCTGGCAGGACTTTCATCAGGTGCGGCAGTCGATCCAGCGCCTGGGCGACATCCTCAACACGCCGCCGGAACCGGCCGCCACGCCCGGCCGCGGCGCACTGCCGACCATCAAGGGCGCCGTCCGTTTCGATCATGTGAAGTTCCGCTACCGCATCGACGGCCCCGAGGTGCTGCGCGGCATCGATATCGAGATTCCGGCCGGCCAGATCGTCGGCATCGTCGGCTCCTCCGGCTCCGGCAAATCGACCCTGGCCAAGCTGGTGCAGCGTCTCTATGTGCCGGAATCCGGGCGCGTGCTGGTCGACGGCATCGACCTCGCGATGGTGGACGCCAGCTGGCTGCGGCGCCAGATCGGCGTCGTGCTGCAGGAGAACGTGCTGTTCAACCGCACGGTGCGCGAGAATATCGCGCTCGCCGATCCCGGCATGCCGCTCGACCAGGTGGTGGCGGCGGCGAGGCTCGCCGGCGCACACGACTTCATCCTGCAATTGCCTGAAGGCTACGACACCCTGATCGGCGAACGCGGCGGCACCTTGTCCGGCGGCCAGCGCCAGCGCGTCGCGATCGCGCGCGCGCTCGTCACCAATCCGCGCATCCTCATTTTCGATGAGGCTACCAGTGCCCTCGACCTCGAATCCGAGCAGGCGATCCAGCGCAACATGCGCCACATCTGCAAGGGCCGCACCGTCCTCATCATCGCGCACCGCCTGTCGACGGTGCGCCATTGCGACCGCATCATCACCATCGAGCAGGGGCGCATCGTCGAGGAAGGCAAGCACGACGATCTGATCCGCAGCGGCGGGCGCTACGCGCTGCTGCACCGGGTGCAGTCGGGCGAGGTGATCGATGCAGCGTGACAATGCCGCGCATCTGCCCGCTGCCCCGGACGCCAATGGGCCCGCGAACGATAGCCGCGATACCCCACTCAACAGGTTGCTGCGCAAGCAAAGTCCCGCGCCCGAAACGCCGGCCGCCAAGCCGCAAAGTGCTCAAAACCCTGCGCCGGAGATGCCCGTCAGCAAGCCGCAAGTCTCTGCGCCGGAATCGATCGTCGCCAAGCCGCTGCCTGCGCAGATCTCGCCAGCGGATTTGCTCGTCAGCAAGCTGACGGGCAGACAGATCCCGGGACATTACACGCCCGCCCATAAGCCGCTGCCTGCGCAAGCCCCAGCGCCGGACCCGTTCGACGGCAAGGCAATCGATGTCGATTACACTCCGCTGGAAGCGCCGGCCGGCAAGCCGCCGGGTGAGGACGGCACGGCCGTCAGCAAGCACGACACTACGCCGGCAAAGCCCGCCGCCAAGCCGGTGGATGCGCAAGCGTCCGTGCCGGCGGCACCTGCCGCCAAGCCGCTGGCCACGCAACAGGCGATGCCGGACGCGCCCGCCGCCAAGCCGGTCACTATGCAGGGCCCTGTACTGGAAACATCCATCAGCCAAGTGCTGCCGAAGCGGGAGTCGACACCGGAAACGCCCCCTGCCAAGCTGCTGGCCACGCAAGAATCCGTGCCGGCTGCGCCCGCCGCCAAGCCGCTCGATACACGTGGCCCGGTGCTGGAAACATCCATCAACCAAGTGGTGCCGAAGCGGGAGCCGACACCGGAACCGCCCGCTGCCAAACCGCTGGTGACGCACAGGCCCGCGCCGGAAGCGCCCGCCGCCAGGATGGCCGAGACGCCGGACTCCGCGCTGGAAACATCCATCGACAAGCTGCTGCCGAAGCGAGAATCCATACCGGAGGCGCCCGTCTCCAAGTCGCTTGGTGCACAGGGCCCTGCGCCGACGACCGCCGTCGGCAAGCTGCTGCCCAAGCGCGACACCGCGCCGGAAGCGCCCGTCGACAGGCCGCTGCGTAAGCAGGGCTCGGCGCTGGAAAAATCCGCCGGCAAGCTGCTGGCCCTGCCGCGCCGCACGCGCGATGAGCGGGAATTCCTCCCGGCGGCCCTCGAGATCGTCGATACGCCGCCGTCCCCCGTCGGCCGCGCCGTCGGCTTCACCATCATCCTGGTTGCGATCGTCGCCATCGCCTGGGCCTGCATCGGCAAGGTCGATATCGTCGCAACCGCCAGCGGCCGCATCGTCCCGCAGGGCAAGACCAAGATCGTGCAGCCGGCCGACACCGGCATCGTCACTGCCATCCACGTCGCGGACGGCGATCATGTGAAGGCCGGCGATATCCTGATCGAGCTCAACTCCACGCAGGCTCTGGCGGATCGCGATCGGTTCGAGCGTGACCTCCTGCAGGCCAATCTCAATCTCGCGCGGCTGCGCGGCCTTGCCGCGACCTTGCCCGGCACGAAGGGGGAGGGGCGCAAACCCAATCTTGTGGACCCGCCGAAGGACGCGCAGCCCGAGGATCTGGCGCTGACCCTGGCCGCGATGCGCGCCCAGAACGCGAACGAGAATGCCAAGCTCGCCGACCTCGACCAGCAGATCGAGGCCAAACAGGCCGAGGCCGCGGAGGCCACTGCCGCTACCGAGAAATTGCAGGCCTCGCTGCCCATGGTCGCCGACCAGGAAAAGCTGCTGCGCGCCATGCGCGACCAGAAGATCGGCAGCAAGCTCGACTGGTACCAGGTCAATCAACAGCTGATCGAGCAGCAGCATGAGATCGGCGTGCTCTCCCACCGCAAGGATGCGGCGGAGGCGGCGCAGCGTGCCCTGCGCGAGCAGCGCGCGGCCGAGGCTGCTCAATATCAAATGCAAGTGCTGGCCGACCTCGACAAGATGCGGACCCAGGCGAGTGAACTGGAGGCCGAACTGGCCAAGGCTGCGCAGCGGACACGCCAGAGCGTCCTCGCTGCCCCGATCGACGGAACGGTGCAACAGCTCGCGATCCACACCATCGGCGGCGTGGTCACGCCGGCCGAATCGCTGCTGGCGATCGTGCCGACCGAGGGCAGCCTGATCGTCGAGGCCGCAGTGCAGAACCGCGATGTCGGCTTCATCAGCGCCGGCCAGACGGTGAGGGTCAAGGTCGAGGCGTTCAGCTTCACGCTCTATGGCCTGATCGACGGCCAGGTGATCGACGTGACGCGCGACGCCGTCAGCAATCCGGCCAACGACAAGAAGGGCGGCAAGGCCGGCGATCAGAACGTCGGCGATCCGGCCGCGTCCGATGGCAATTCCGGCCCGGTCTATCTCGCACGCATCGCCTTGTCGCAGGATTGGATGATGACCGAGAATGGCAAGGTCGATCTGACGCCCGGCATGGCCGTGACCGCGGAGATCCAGACCGGCGAACGACGCCTCATTTCCTATCTGCTGTCACCGCTGGTTCGCCACGTCTCGGAAAGCATGCACGAGCGCTGAGCGCTTTTCCGGTGTTCCCGAGGTTTCGACGTTCCAGGGCGCAGACATCTCCGGCCCATACTCCAAGACTGCGGAATCAGCTCGGGAAATGACAATCGACCTTGTGCGCCGGCGAAAGCTGTACGCTCGGTGGCGCCACCTTGCGGCAGATGTCTTGCGCCTTTGGGCAGCGTGTCTGGAACCGACAACCCGGCGGAATGGCATAGGGGCTGGGGATGTCGCCCTTGAGCGCGGCCTGGCGCCGGCGCTTGCCCAGGCCCAGCCGCGGCACGGCGGCGAGCAGGCTTTGCGTATAGGGATGGCCGGGCGCGGCGAAAATCTCGTCGCTGGTGCCTATCTCGACGATCTTGCCCAGATACATGACCGCGACGCGATGCGACATGTGCCGCACGACCGAGAGCTCGTGCGCGACGAACAGCATGGTGAGGCCAAGCTCACGGCGGAGATCGTCGAGCAGGTTCAGCACCTGGGCCTGGATCGAGACGTCAAGTGCCGCGACCGGCTCGTCCAGCACCAGCATGGACGGGCGCACGCTGAGCGCGCGGGCGAGGCCGACGCGCTGACATTGGCCGCCGCTGAGCTGGCGTGGCGCGCGCTGGGCCATCTCCGGCGCGAGTCCCACCTGGCGCAGCAGCCGCTCGATCTCGGTCGGCACCTCGGCCTCCGGCACTATGCGATGAAAGCGCAGCGCCTCGCCGATCGCCTGCGCTACGGTGTAGCGCAGATTGAGGGAGGAGAGTGGGTTCTGGAACACCATCTGCAGGCTGCGTCGCAGGCCTTGCCGCGCAGCGGGATCCGGATCGGCGATGTCGCGGCCGCGGAACAGCACGCGCCCGGCGGCCGGCTTGTAGAGCCCAAGGATCGCGCGGCCCAGGGTCGTCTTGCCACTGCCGCTCTCGCCGACCAGGCCGATGGTCTCATGCGCCCGGATGTCGAGGCTAACGCCGTCGACGGCGCGCGCCTTGGCGACGGGTCGCCGCGCGATGATGTCGGTGGCGCTTCGCCGGCGGGGGAACTCGACGACCAGATCCTGCACCGACAGCAGTACGTCCTGGGGCACGCCGGTCATGACATGTTCCCGTCGACCCGCTCGGGAAAGAGGCAGGCGCTGAAATGGCCGGGCGAGATCTCGCGCAACGCCACCTCCGTGGCGCGGCATTCCGGCTGCACGAAGCGGCAGCGTGGGGCAAAGGGGCAGCCGGGTGGCAGCGTCGACAGATTGGGCGGTGCTCCCTGGATCGGCTCCAGCCGTTCGCCTTTGACGTCGATACGGGGGATCGACCGCATCAAGCCCAATGTGTAGGGGTGGCGCGTGTCGCGGAAGATTGTCCGTGTGTCGGCCAACTCGACGATGCGACCGGCATACATGACCGCGACGCGGTCGCAGGTTTCCGCCACCACCGCCATGTCGTGCGAAACCAGCACCAGCGACATGCCGCCGGCGCTCTGCAGGTCCATGAGCAGGGCCAGGATCTGATCCTGGATGGTGACGTCGAGGGCCGTGGTGGGCTCGTCGGCCAGGATCAGCTTCGGCTGGTTCGCCATCGCCATGGCGATCACCGCGCGCTGCACCATGCCCCCCGACCATTGGTGTGGGTATTCGTCAACGCGCAATTCGGGGCTGGGGATGCCGACCTGCTTCAGCAGGTCGATGGCGCGATCGCGTGCCGCGCGCTGGCCCAAGCCCTTGTGGACGCGCAGACCCTCGCTCACCTGATCGCCGATCGGCCAGACCGGATTGAGCGCGTTCATCGGGTTCTGGAACACCATGGCGATGTCGGCGCCGCGAATCTTCCGCATGTGCTCTTCCGACAGCGCCAGCAGGTCGACGCCCCCGAAATGCACACTGCCGGAGCGGATGAAAGCCGGCGGCGAGGGCAGCAGCCGCAGGATGGTGCGGCACAGGACCGATTTGCCGCTGCCGGATTCGCCGACGATGCCCAGGGTCTCGCCCTGGCGGACCGACAGCGACACGTGATTGGCTGCGCGCAGGCTTCTTCCGCCCTGGCGGAACTCGACGACCAGGTCTCTGACCTCGAGCAGGACGGTGTCGATACCGGCGGCGGGGCGATCTTGCGGGAGCGTTTCCACAGCGGAGGCCATCGGTCTACAGCAAGGCGTGGCGGCGCTCGCCCAGGCGCTGGGCCATACCGTCGCCGATGAGGCAAAGCGCCGTGCCGGTCAGCACGATAACAAGGCCGGGCAGGGTGCTGATCCACCACGCGTCGAAGATGAAATCTCGGCCCTCCGCGATCATGGCGCCCCATTCCGGAACCGGCGGGGCGACGCCGAGGCCGAGGAAGCTCAGGCCCGAGACCAGCATGATGTTGAGTACGAAATCCGACATCGAGAACACGATCGAGGAGTTGATGATGTTGGGCAGGCCGTGGCAGAAGACGATGCGTTGCGAGCCGTAGCCCAGGGTGCGCGCCGCGAGCACGTAATCCTTGCCGCGCTCGACCAGCATCTCGGCGCGGGCCAGCCGCGCATACATGGTCCAGGCGGTGAGGAAGACGGCGATGTAGATGTTCTGCACGCCAGGACCCAGCACCGCGACGATGACAATGATCAGGACCAGGAACGGGAAGGCGACGGTGATGTCGAGGATGCGCATCAGCAGGCCGTCGAAGATGCCGCCGAAATAGCCGGCAAAGGCGCCCAGCACAACGCCATAGATCATCGGCACATAGGTGGTGAAGAAGCCGATCGGCAAATCGACGCGGATGCCGTAGAGCACGCGGGTCAGCACGTCGCGGCCGAAATTGTCGGTGCCGAAGGGATGCGCCCAATTGGGCGCCAGCAAGGCGCTGCCGAAATCCTGGGCATAGGGATCATAGGGCGTCAGCAGCGGCGCGAAGATCCCGGCAAGGACGATCAGCAGCATCAGGCCGGCGCCGATCTTCAGTGTCTTCGGCCATCGCGCCAGCTCACGCAGGAACCAGTTGGAGGATGCGACGGATTGGCTGAACTCGGTCATGGGCGGATCATGCCTTCAGCACCCGGCGATCGATCAGCATGTAGCTGAGATCGGCCAGCAGATTGACGGCCAGCACCAGCACCGCGAACACCAGCGACAGGCCCTGGATCACCGGATAGTCGCGATAGCCGACCGCGCGCACCAACAGCGAGCCGAGGCCTGGGAAGGAGAACAGGTATTCGACCACCACGGCACCGCTCAGCAGCCAGCCGATATTGACCGCGAGGATTGTGGTAACCGGGATGAGGGCATTGCGCAACGCATGCTTCACCAGGATGCGCCAGGGCCCCAGCCCTTTGGCCCGCGCCACCTCGATATACTCGGCCGTCATCACATCCAGCATCGCGGTGCGTAGCGATTGCACCAGGATCGGCGCCAGAAAGATGGCGATCGTGAGGGACGGCAGGAAGAGGTGGTGCAGGCGGTCGATGAAGTCGCGGCCGTAGCCGGAAATCGGAAACCAGTCGAGGGTGATGCCGAACAGCAGCATCAGCAGGATGCCGATCCAGAAGGGCGGCATGGCAAAGCCGATGATCCCGGCAAGGCGGATGACGTGATCAGCGGGTTGATCGGCGCGCCGCGCGGCCACGATGGAAAGCGGGACGGCGATGACGACCGCGAGGAAGGCGCTGGTCACCAGCAGGTAGATGGTCGGCAGCATGCGCTCGCCAACAATCTTCGAGACATTCGCATTCTGGATGATCGAGGTGCCGAGGTCGCCCTGCGCGGCGTTGACGATGAAATGCCAGTATTGAACCAGGACCGGCTGGTCGAGCCCCAGCTTCGCATGCGCCGCCGCCAGCGCCTCGGGCGTCGCGCGGCCGTGCATCATGATCTCCACCGGGTCGCCGGGGACGAAATGGATGGAAACGAAAGCGATCAGGCTGACGCCGATGATCACCGGGATCATCTGCAGGAATCGGCCAACGATGTAGTCGAGCAGAGCCACCAGCAGCCCCAGGGGTCAGGTGAGCAAGGCACGGCTCCATCCCCGCCAATGCAAGGATGGAGCCGGCCCGGCGATACTAAATGTGCAGTCTACAAATGCGTGTCAATGTGGACTTACTTGTCCAATGACACGTCCTTCAGCCACCACCAGCCGTTCGCCAGCTGCTTGAAGCCTTTGACGTAGGACTGGCGGCCGTTGATGACCGGGGCGAAATTGAGCGGCACGCTGTAGCCGTCGCCATAGGTCTGGGCTTGCACCTTCGAGTAGAGCTCGGCGCGCTTGGCCGGATCGGAGGTGCGTCGCGCCTCGGTCAGCCAGCCCTGGACATCCTTGTTGTCGTACCAGGAGAAGAACGCCTGCGACCCGGCCGTCACGTCCGCCTGGATGGTCGCCAGTTCGTCGGTGTCGTTGATGTCGCTGGTGATGTAGCTGACATAGGCCTGGTGCTCGCCCTTGGTGCTCATGGTCCAGGCGGTGCCGACGTCGAACTCGACGATCTCGCTCTTGATGCCGGCCTGTTCCCAGCCCTGCTGCAAGATGGTGGCCACCTGGCGGGACGGGGCGTTGCCGGTATCGACCATGATCTTGATCACCGAGCCGTCATAGCCGGAGGATTTCACGAGCGCCTTCGCCTTCTCGATGTCGAAGGGGATCAGCGGCACCTTGTCATCGTGGAAGTTCACCTTCGGCATGTACGAGTTCGGCACTTCACCATAGCCGAAATAAACCGCCTTCAAGATGGCTGTGCGATCCGCCGCGTAGTTGAGAGCGAGACGGAAGTCCCGGTTGTTCAGCGGGGCCTTCTGGTGATTGAGGTAGACGTAGTCAAGCCGGAAGACCGGTGAAGATTCAACCACCAGGTTGGAATCGCTCTCAAGCGATTTGGCCTGGTTGAAGGCGACGGTGGAGATCACGTCGTAATCGCCGTTGCGCAAGCCCAGCACGCGGGAATTGCTTTCCGGGACGTAGCGCAGCTCGACCCCATCGACATAGGGCAGTGGCTTGCCATCGGCGCCCTTGTCCCAATAATAGGGATTGGCCTTCAGCACGACGGTGGAGCCGCGCTCGTAGCTCTCCACCATGAAGGCGCCGGCGCAGACCGGCAAGGTGCCGAAATTTTCCGCGCTGGCCTGATAGGCCTTCTTGTTGACGATGCTGGCGGCGTAAGCCGAGAGGGCGGACAGCAGCGGCGCGTACGGCTCGCTCAACTCGATTCGGACGTGCTGCGCGTCGGTCGCGGTGACCGACTTCACCGGCTTCAGCACGAAAGCGAGATACTTGGACGGGTCGCGCAAGGTCTCCAGCGTGAAGACCACGTCGTCGACTGTCACCGGCTCGCCGTTGCTGAACTTGGCGTCGCGGATCTTGAAATCGTAGGTCAGGCCGTCCGGTGAGACTTCCCAGGATTCGGCGATGCCGGGACGCAGGCCGAGCCCGGTGGCGTCGGCTTCGACCAGTGCATCGCAGACTTGCTCGATCGCGTAGATCGATCCGTTGTCGCCCGGAATGAACGGATCGAAGGTGAGCGGCTCATCCGGCCGTGCCATGATCAACGTTCCGCCCCGCTTGATCTCCTGCGCCTCCGCCGCCGTGGCGAACACTGCCGCCAGTCCGCCTGCGATAATCGCAGCGGTAGCAAACAGCGAGCCGCGCCACGTGCGCGGCGAAATGCCAGCGCTACTCCATTTCGTAGGTGTCATCTTCGTCTCCCCAGGAATAGTTGCTTACGACGCCGTCCCAAATACGCAGCCAGCATGTTTCGCTGTGCATTTCGTGTGTCATCGAACCGAATGATTACGCTAGTGCCGCGTTCACCTGCTGACAAGAGAGATCGATTGCAATGCAGCAACCCGCGCGCGCCGACGTGGTCGGCAGCACAACGAACGCTATCTCTTGAACGGCATCCGCCGCCTCCATAGACTTGGTCAAACAGACGACACATGATCATTCGTGCGTGCGCGAAGTGATCATTGCGCGGGCGTCGCGGGCAAAGACGGGGAGACAGGACAGTGGCATTGCGAGAGCAGCTCCAGGCAATTCTCGACGCGCATGTGAAACGCGGCGTCATTGGCGTCTCGCTTGCCATCACCCTGCCGGGCCAGCCGATGCTGCAGCTGACTGCTGGCCTCGCCGACAAGTTCAAGGCGGTGCCGATGCGCAGCGATCACACCTTCCGGATCGCCAGCTGCACCAAGTCGTTCATTGCCACCGGCCTGCATCTGCTGGTCGAAGAGGGCAAGGTCGATTTCGAGGAGCCGGTCACGCGCTGGTTCCCAAAGATGAAGAACGCCGACCGGCTGCCGGTGCGCATCTTGCTGAACCATCGCAGCGGCCTGCCTGATTTCGAGACCTCGATGCCGATGATCTCGGACAAGGTGTGGAAGGCCGAGGAGATCGTCGATTTCGCCTTCGAGCACGGCGTGCAGAAGGAGCCGTGGCACGGCATGGAATATTCGAATACCGGTTATGTGCTGGCCGGCATCATCATCGCGCGGGAGACCGGCGGGACCTATGCCGATCATTTGCGGCGCCGAATCTTCGAGCCACTTGGCATGCGCGACACCTGGGTCGGCACGCATGAGGCCTTCCCGCTGGCGCGAGAAGCGCGCGGCTACATGCACGTCGATCCGGATGGAAAGCCGCAATGGGATGTGAGCGGCGCCGGAGAGGCGGTCGACGGCGTCTGGGATTCGACCGAGTGGTTCCCGATGTCCGGCGCCAACGCCGCGGGCGACATGGTCTCGACGCCGCGCGACGTGGTGACATTCCTGAACGCGCTGTTCGACGGCCGCATCCTCGGGCCGAAGCAATTGTCGGAGATGAAGGACAATCTAAAGCCGGCGCAGTTCCCCGGCTCGAAAGTCGTCGCGAACGGGCACGGATTGCTGGTGATGCGCTACGGCGACATCGACGTGAAGGGGCATCTGGGCCAGATTCCCGGCCATACCAGCCTGATGGGACGCGACGAGAGAACCGGTGCCACCGCCATGCTGATCCAGAATTCCGGTGCTGCCGATTTCGAATCGTTCTACCTGGCGGGCATCCATGATCCGTTCGGCGAGATCTTCCACGCTGCACGCTAGGCGGCGCAGTGAGCGTGCGCTGAGCTGAACTGCGTTTTGCGCAGCCGCACCGGCGCCAGGTCAGCGCTGGGTACGCCGAGGTCGGCGAGGTCGTCCGGCACCGGTTGGCCCCGCGCCGGCCGCTGAGACGGCGATCCCGGTTGCGGTGCGTTGCACCTTATGGCGGATCTGTCGGCTTCCGACCGGAATGACTGTGGACGATGCGTTGATACTCCGCGATGAGGCGCGTCCGCAAATCCTCCGGCAGCCGAACAAGGTCCGACAAGACACAGCGGCCCAAGTTGCCGAAACGGCCGAGCATCTCCTTGATCCGGGTGGCGTGACCGAATGATCCCGCTTCGTCCGCCGAAGGGCATTCTCCCATTCTCAAACAACCGAATTTCACTCGGTATGGGTCGTCCCATACCCATCAACCAGGACAAACTCAACCGTCGCGCAGTTAGTGCGGAACGGAATAATGGATTGATAAGCCTCAGACTTGTAACATCGCTCTGCGGACTCAATATCCGGAAATTCCGCGACAACGACATGTCGTCGGTCTTCAGGCCCTTCAAAGACAATAGTCTTGCCGCCCCGCGCTATGTGCCGGCCGCCAAAACTAGCAATCACCCCTGGCGACTGACGCGCATACTCTTGAAAAGCCGCGCGATCATAAATGTTTCCTCGGATGACGAAATAGGCTGTCATGGCATTGGTACCTTGTGGATCGAATGGCTGAACGCAACGGTCTTCGCTAGATCACATAAAGCGTTCTTCCATGCACGCCGCTCTTGTTCCAGGTGGCATCAGCTCAGGTAGCGTCCATTGGCATTTTGATGCGGTTATTTCTTGCCCAGTTTAAGATCTTGGCCTGCGTGAATTCTTCCAATCCAGCTTGACCTTGCTCTGTGCCCATGCCGGACTGCTTCGCGCCCCGGAATGGCACATACGGGTGCATGTCGATATGCTGGTTAATCCACACCGTGCCGGCGTCGATCCTCGCGGCCACCGCGCAAGCCCGGTCAGGATCATTTGACCAGACGCTACCACCGAGTCCAAAGGATGTATCATTTACACGCGCGATTGCATCATCGATATCGGAGTATCGCAAGACCGGTAAGATTGGGCCGAACTGTTCTTCCCTGACTAGCCGCGTATCGTCGCCGATATCGCGCACGATTGTTGGCTCGACGAAATAGCCTCGGCGAGCGAGAGGTTTGCCACCGGCCACGATCTTCCCGCTTTTCGATGCATCTTCGAGAAGGATTTTTATCTTTTCGAATTGGGCCTTGTTCTGCAGCGGCCCCATCTGAGACTCCGGCTTGATTCCATCGTCGACGACAATCAAGCGAGCCAACCGTGCCAACTCCTCACACATTTCTTCGTACTGGGAGTCGTGGACATACAAGCGCTTGATGACAATGCAACCCTGACCGCAATTGAAGAATGCGCCCGCAAGCAGCTTCGGTGCGACGTCCCTTGGATTGACATCGTCGAGCACGATCGCGGCGTCGTTGCCGCCTAGCTCCAGGGTCAACCGCTTCAAACTGCTCGTAGCAGCCTGCATCACCTTCTTACCCGTTGCGGTCGAACCGGTGAAGGTCACTTTGGCTATGTCGGGATGAGCGGTGAGGGCGCTACCCAGGTCGTTATCGTCGACAATGATGTTGATCACGCCTGGCGAGAAAATGCTCGCGCAGGGCTCACCCATCATCAGCGTCGTCAATGGTGTGGTCGGCGCCGGCTTTACTACCAGGGTATTGCCCGCCAGCAGTGAAGAAGCCAACTTCACGGAAAGAAGGATCATCGGCACATTCCACGGCGTGATCGCCGCGACAACACCAAGCGGCTTCCGCACCTCTATGATCCGTCGTGCTGCATCGTTTCTCAGCACCATGGGCGGCAAGTCCAGAGACGAGCAATAGCGGATCCTGGCGACAGCGGCGGTCATCTCGTCCTTGGCTTGCGCCAGAGGCTTTCCCTGTTCTTCCGTTAACAACTTCGCAAACTTAGCCTGACGCTCCTCTATGGCGTCAGCGAGCTTCGCCAAGAGCGCTCCACGCTCGCGGATCGGCATGGCGGACCACGCCGGGAAAGCTGCCTTGGCCGCAGCGACGGCCTGATTCAACTGGTCCAGATCGGCCCTCGGCGCTATAGCCAATACCTCCTCGGTTGCCGGGTTGATGATGCTTAGAGTCTTCGCTCCGGACACCAGCCGACCAGCGATTAATAATTTGTAAGCACTCATGCAAATCTCCTTCGTGCGCGATTTCTTGCGCGGTTGGTGCGAATGTCGCGTTAGCTGCCGTCACTCATCCGTGCCGGTGGCCTTGCCTACGTGCATCTGGCGATCCAAATGCAATTGATCCAATCGATGACGTGAATAACGGTGATGAGCCGGATGGATAGATTTGATCTGAATTTGCTCGTTGTCTTCGATGCTGTGTGGCGTCACAGGCATCTCGGGCTAGCGTCCACGGAGCTCGAATTGAGCCAGCCCGCGCTTTCTCATGCGCTCAAGCGGTTACGTCGGGCTATTGGAGATGAGTTGTTCATTAAGATATCAACTGGGATGCAACCAACGGCGCGGGCGGTGCAGCTGGCGCCAGTTGTTCAGTCGATCCTCGAAGCCGTACGCGACCAGGTGCTGACGACACCCGACTTTGACCCAAAGAGTACACACCGCACATTCACGATTGCGATGACGGATATCGGCGAAATGGCGCTGCTTCCGAAGCTACTTGGTCGACTGATGTCCGAAGCGCCGTCTATTGATGTATGCACCGTATCGATGTCACCTCGGGAACTGATAGCGGCATTTCAAAATGCGGAGGTCGACCTCGCGATCGGCTACTTCCCCGACCTGAGTGGGTCCGACATCCTCCAGCAATCCTTGTTCAAAGACAGCTTTGTCTCAATCGTTCGTGCTGGGCATCCGGTGGTTCGCGGAAAACTGACAAGAAAGCAATTCCAGAGCCTCTCACATGCCGTGGTGAAAACCGAAGGTCGAAGTCAAGAGGTCGTCGATCAATTTCTGAAGCAGTATGGAATACGGCGGCGAAAGCTGGTGCGTTCGCCTCACTTCCTGAGCATCCCGATGATCATCGCTTCGACGGATCTCGTGGTGACGGTTCCAGTGAAACTCGGCGAACTCTTTGGACGGATTGCCGACCTGCAGATCCTGGAGCCCCCTGTTCCGATCCCGTCTATAGACGTTAAACAGTATTGGCATCGCAGTCGACATGCCGATCCAGGCAATCGCTGGCTGCGCAAGACGGTAATGGATCTGTTTCGGAGATAGTCAATTCGGAACAACAACGGTCCTTAGACGGCCAACTCGCGGCCTAATTCACGGCCAAAAGGCCGGCTGCAACAACAAGCACACCGCCTGCTACGCCCTCCACCCATCTGCGTCCACGGTCGCCAAGGCGGCCTCGCTTGCTTGCGAACGCAATGACCACGCTGAGGACAGCGTAGAAAATCCCGCACAGCCCGATGAAGATCGCGGAAAGGACGATTGCCTGCGTGGCGATGCCGCCCTCGTGCTGCATGAATTGCGGTAGGATCGCGAAATAGATCATCATGCCTTTCGGATTGAGAAAGGCGGTCAGGAAGCCGCGGCGAAGAACGACCCTGCTCCGTTCGGCGGACACGGTGAGTTTTCCGCGCCGCATCGCCGACCGGATGAGCTGGATAGCCAGATAGATCAGGTAGGCGACGCCAAGCCAGCGCAGCGCCTCGAACAGCGCAGGCGATGCGGCGATGATCGCGGCCAGCCCGAGCGCGACCAAAAGGGAATGCATCACATAGCCCAGGCAGACGCCCGCCGTCGCGCGCAGGCCGGCGGGGGCGCCGCCCGCCAAGGTCTGCGAAGCCACGAACAGCATGTCCGGGCCGGGTGTGCAGATCAAAGGCAGCACGGTGGCTGCGAAGAGGATCATGGCGCCGGTTTCCATGATTGGAATAATGGGTTCAGTGGGCCGGAATTCGGTTGCGCAGATGCCCCAGATCCCGCCATAATTGGCATCTGATAGCGGGTAACGCATACTATTTAGCATTCAATGCCAATAAAGCTCGACGACATCGACAAGCGAATCCTGCGCGCCCTGCAACGGGACGGCCGGCTGCAGAATATCGAGCTTGCGAAAGAGGTCGGCTTGTCGCCGTCGCCATGTCTCCGGCGAGTGAAGCTGCTGGAAGAAGCGGGGGTAATCGACCGCTACGTCGCGGTGCTCGATCAATCCAAGATCGGCCTGGCCCTCTCGATGTTTGCGCGGGTTCAGCTGACGGCACAGGACGCCGAAACCATCGACCGTTTCATAGAGGCCATGAAGAAGCTGCCTCAAGTCGTCGAGTGCTATATCATTCTGGGCGAAAGCGATGCGCTGCTGCGCGTCGTGGTGGCGGACCTGGAAGAATATCGGCGCTTTCAATCCACTCACCTGACGCGGAAGAATGGGATTCAAAACGTCAAGACGGACTTGCCGAGCCAGACGGTCAAGCAGACCTTTGCACTGCCGCTCCCGTAGAATTGTGCCGTCTCCGACGGGCGGCAGGACAGCGACCGACCGATGTGATTTGACGGATTTTGAGTGGGCGTGATCGAGCCGCTATAGCAATGAATGACAACACTCCGCTTCGCCCTCAGATCGCGCGCGGCTCGCCGATCACGCCGTTCAAATATCACATCTTCCTGGCTCTGTGGGTCGCCAGCCTGTTCTCCAATTTCGGCGGCCTGATCCAGTCGGTCGGCGCCTCCTGGCTGATGACCTCGCTCTCGCCCACGGCGGATGTCGTGGCGCTGGTGCAGGCTTCGACCGTGCTTCCTTACATGTTGTTCTGCCTGGCCGCCGGCGCGGCCGCCGACGTGTTCGACCGGCGCGCTCTGATGTTGGCGGCACAGATTCTCGCCCTCATCGTCTCGGTCCTCCTGACCATATTCACGTTCGCCGGCGTCATGACGCCTTTGCTGCTGCTGACCTTCACCTTCCTGATCGGCTGCGGAAACGCGATCTACGGCCCGGCCTGGCAATCCTCGGTGGGCGAGGTGGTGCCGCGGTCGGAACTGCCGGCCGCCGTCGCCCTCAACAGCCTCGGCTTCAACATTGCCCGCACGGTGGGGCCGGCGATCGGCGGGCTGATCGTGGCTGCGCTCGGATCGCAAGCCGCCTTCCTCGTCAACAGCATCACCTATGTCGGCCTGATCACCGTCCTGCTGCGGTGGAAGCGGCCGGTGGAGGAACGGCCGTTTCCGCCCGAAAGCATAACGGGCGCCATGATGGCCGGCCTGCGCTACGTGTCCTTGTCGCCGACGATCCGCAGCGTGCTGGTCCGGTCCGTGGTGTTCGGCATGGCCGCCAGCTGCATCTGGGCCCTGATGCCGCTGATCGCGCGCGACATCATCAAGGGCGGCCCCTCGATCTATGGCCTGCTGCTCGGCGCCTTCGGTGTCGGCGCGGTGCTCAGCGCCTTGCTCAGCACGCGCCTGCGCGCCCGCTTCACGACCGAGCGTATCGAGACCATCGCCGCATTTTCCTTTGCCGCCAGCAGCCTCATTGCGGCGTTCAGCACCAGCCTCGCGATCACCATGGCGGGCATGGTGCTGGGCGGCGCCGGCTGGGTGCTGGCGCTCTCCACCTTCAACATCTCCGTGCAACTGTCGGTGCCGCGCTGGGTTGTGGGCCGTTGCGTCGCCCTCTATCAGACCCTGACGTTCGGCGGCATGGCGCTGGCGAGTTGGCTGTGGGGCTTGGCCGCCCATGAGTACGGCCTCCCGTTCAGCCTGGCGCTGGCAGGCGGGATTCTCGCAGTGTCGCCGCTCCTGTCGCGCCTGTGGCCCATGCCGGAGATGGGCGGCGAGAATCTCGACCCGCAGCTGCCCGAAGCCCTTCCGACCTTGGACCAGGCCATTCCGTATCGCGACGGGTACGTCGTGGTCACGATCGAATATCGCGTGGCGCTTGCGGATGCCCCGAAGTTCGCGAGCGCCATGCGCAAGCTCAGCCACGTGCGTCAACGCAACGGCGCCCATCGCTGGTCGCTGATGGTGGACGTGACCGATCCGGAGCTCTGGGTGGAGCGGTTCCAGTATCCGACCTGGGTGGATTACCTGCGCCAGCGGCAACGCGGAACCGTCGCCGATCGCGCCATCTGGGAGCACGCCCGCACCTTTCATCGCGGCGACGCGCCACCCAAGGCACGTCGCCTGATGGCGCAGCCGCTCGAGGATATCGCCGGCCGGCCGGGCACCGAGCCCGAGCGGACTCCGACGATCTCGATCACCGATCCGGCTCTGCCGCCGGAACCTGCGCCGACTACAGCGTCATCGACCTCGGACTCCCCGGGGACTCCATCCGGCAGAACGCGATGAAAGCGCGCACGGTCATCTCAGACATGAAAACAGCAATGGCGGCACGCCATGATCGTGCCGCCATGCTGGACAAGGTGCGTAGCGCCCTCGGCTGAGCCGATTACTCGGCGGCTTCGGCGCGCGAGACCTTCACCTGCTCTTCGGCGAAGTCGAGCAGAGCGGTGCGGATGCGACCGCCGATCTTGGCATGATTGAGGGCATAGGCGATGTTGGCCTCGATGAAGCCGGCCTTGTCGCCGCAATCGAAGCGCCGGCCCTCGAACCGGTAGCCGTGGAACCGGCCGCGCCCGCACATCTGTGCCATCGCGTCGGTCAGCTGGATCTCGCCGCCCGCGCCCGGCGTCTGCTGGTCCAGATGGCTGAACACGTCCGGCTGCAGGATGTAGCGCCCGATGATGGAAAGTGTAGAGGGTGCATTCTCTGGCTTCGGCTTCTCGACCAAGCCCAAGGCCTCGACCAGGCGTCCGCTCTCCTTGCCGGTCTTGAGGATGCCATAGCGGTCGGTGTGGGCCTTCGGCACGTCCATCACCGCGACCACGTTGCCGCCGACCTCGTTATAGAGTTC
>Ga0111538_10000259_pt1 | contig 66779 bp, 41 predicted proteins | sample SoiMethybrSBSTD1_FD_79669 | JGI IMG/M metagenome (GOLD analysis project Ga0111538, IMG submission 79669) | Bulk soil microbial communities from a Populus tree surrounding site in Tennessee, USA - Soil MetaG P. TD hybrid SBSTD1 (version 2)... | ecosystem: Environmental > Terrestrial > Soil >...
CCAGCCGTCGTGGTAGATGCCGCGGTTCCCGAACATCTCGAAGTACTGCGTCGTGCGGCGGTCCTTCGCCTGGGCGTCCTCGACGGTGTACAGCATCGAGACGCCGTCCATGCGTCGCTGCTCGACGCCGTTCACCATCCTGGGCTCCGGGAGCTTCGCCGCGTCGAGCACCGTCGGCGCGACGTCGATCACGTGGTGGAACTGCGAGCGCACCTCGCCCTTCGACCGGATCCCCTTCGGCCAGTGCAGCACCATGCCGTTGCGCGTGCCGCCGAAGTGGCTCGCCACCTGCTTCGTCCACTGGAAGGGCGTGTCGCCGGCCCAGGCCCAGCCGATCGCGAAGTGCGGGAACGTGGTCGGATCGCCCCACGCGTCGATGTGGTCCATCATCTGGTCGGCTTTTCCGACGATCCCGTTCAACGCCATCATCTCGTTGTAGGTGCCTTCCGGTCCGCCTTCGGCGCTCGAACCGTTGTCACCGACGATGTAGTAGAAGAGCGTGTTGTCCAGTTCGCCGATCGCTTCGAGCTGAGCCACCAGACGACCCACCTCGTGGTCGGTGTGCTCGGCGAAGCCGGCGAAGGTCTCCATCTGGCGCTCGAAGAGCCGCCTCTGCTCGGCACTCATGTCCAACCAGGCCGGGATCTCCTTGGGCCGCGCCGTCAGCTTCGTGTCGGCAGGCACAACACCGAGTTTCTTCTGCCGGGCGAGGGTCTCCTCGCGCAGCTTGTCCCACCCGCCGCTGAATTGACCCGTGTACTTGGCGATCCATTCCTTGGGCGCATGGTGCGGGGCATGGGTCGCGCCAGTCGCGAAGTACATGTAGAACGGCTTGTCCGGCGTGAGGCTCTGCTGGGCGCTGACCCAGTTGATCGCCTGGTCCGTCATGTCCACCGTGAAGTGATAGTCCGGGGTCTGCTTGTGCTCGACGCGCGTGACTCCGTCGTAGATGGCCGGCGCCCACTGGTTCGTCTCACCGCCGATGAAGCCGTAGAACTTGTCGAAGCCCGAGCCCGTGGGCCAGCGGTCGTACGGGCCGGAAACCGAGACCTCCCACGGTGGCGTCTCGTGGTACTTGCCGAAGGCCGCCGTGCTGTAGCCGTTCTGGCGCAGGATCTCGGCGAGCGTCGTGATGCAGTTGGGACGCACGCCGGTGTTGCCCGGGAACGCGGTCGCGAGCTCCATGATCGCTCCCGCGTTGTTCGCATGGTGGTTGTGGCCCGTCAACAGCGCCGTGCGCGTGGGGCTGCAGAGCGCGGTGGTGTGGAAGCGGTTGTACTTGAGGCCAGAAGCCGCCAGCCTCTCGAGCGTCGGCATGTTGATGGGCCCGCCGAAGGCGCTGCTGTGGCCGAAGCCGATGTCGTCGATCAGCACGATCACCACGTTGGGTGCTCCTGCCGGGGCCTTCACTTCGAAGCGGGGCGGCGCCTTCGCCTTGCGCGCGTCCAACTCGGTGATCGACGCGGACATCGGTTCGGCAATCGGCAACACCGTGCGATCGAGGGCACCCCCCGGCGCCGGCCCTGGCTGCGGGGGCGTCGAAGTCGAATCGGCCGAGGCGCAGGAAGCTGCAACCCAGCAGAGACATGCGGTGCAGGCGAACAGGCTGAGCCTTCCTGCGCCGAGCCTGCCGGGGGAAAGGGGCTGCGACGGGATGCCATTCATTTCAGAGTCGGTTGGAGCCTTGATGCGTGCGGCAAACGAATGTCGCAGGGCCGCAGATTGCGGGGCGCAGCACGATACAGACCCGCTGGCATGGGAGCTAGGCGAATGCGTCCGGCCGTCGCGCGCGCGGCGCCGCAGATCCTGCAAGCAGAAGACCCGAGCCCGTGCCCTCCTTTCGTAGAGAGGTATGCGCACGTTTCGCGGTTGCCGCTGTCGACCCGGGTTGCACGCGGTCAACACCGTGAAGCGGCCACCGAGAATCCGAACTGCATTGGGTTAGGCTATGGGTCCTGCCGCGCTATCCGATCGACGCGTCACCGAGGTGCCATCCTACGCTGCCCGCGTGCTCGTTCTCACTCGTCGCCTCCGCAACACTGACCAGCTCGGGTCCGTCCTCGGTGGCGACGACCATGCATTGGCCTTCGAAATGAGTCGTGCCCAATGAGAGTCATGCACGTGATCAACGGCATCGGCTGGGGCGGCGCTTATCAGGTCGCCACCCAGATCTGTGCATGGCAATGCCGGAAGGGAATCGAAGCCGTTGTATGTCTGCTCGGGGGCGGCGCTGCGAAGGAACGCGTATCGGAGCTGGGTGCGCCGCTGCTGAGTCATGACTCGAACGGACTCGAGTCCAAGCGAGCGCGGTGGTCGGACCTGCAGCACGGTTATGAGCGCATCGCGAGGGAATGGCGGCCCGATGCCATCGTCACGCACATGCCGCTGTCGCACTTGCTGACGCGCCGCATCCGGTCGCGCAATCCGGGTCCGAAGTGGGTGGCGGTGGTACACCAGTCGTGGCGCATGTTCGGACAACGTCCTCATGGCAGCGCACCGTGGCTCAAGTACTTCATGATGCTGCGTCACGGACTCGGGGACGCATTCATCACGTCGCGCGCGGACCAGATCGTCGCGGTGTCCGATGCCATCAAGCGCGACTGCGTGCGCGTAGGCATGTCCAAGCAGCGCATCACGAGGATCTACAACGGCATCGTCCCGGTGGCTCCTCGTCCGGTTCCGATGCTGCGCCAGCAGCTCGGAATCCCGGCCCACCATCGCGTCGTCGGCACGCTGGGCCGCCACAGTCCGAACAAGGGCTTCGACCAGCTGCTCGAGGCATTCCTGACGTTGGCCGACCGATTCCCGGAGGTGCACGTCGTGCTCGCCGGTCGCGACGCGGGCGACACGCTGTTCCGCGAGGGACTGCAGCGCCTGCGCGACGAATCGGCGCATGCAGCACGCATCCACATCCTCGGCGAGCAGAAGTCGGGTCCGGAGTTCCTGTGCAACGTGGACATCTGCGTGATTCCCTCGATCGAAGAGGCGTTCTCGCTCACGCTCGTGGAAGCGATGCAGTTCGGCAAGCCGAGCGTGGTCACCTCGGGCGGCGGGTGCCACGAGGTTGCGCGCGATGGACTCGAGTCGCTCGTGTTCCGGAGCCGCAACGTCGCCGACCTCGCCGCGAAGCTCGAGCGTCTGCTCGCGGAGCCGGAGCTCGCCGCGAGGCTCGGCAGAGCCGCCGAAACGCGTGCACGCACGGAATTGACGCTCGATCGATGCGCCTCCCAGCACCTGCAACTCTGCGAGCAGCTGCTCGGAGAACGCGCGGGCGCCGCGCTCAGAACGACTGACCGATGAAGAAGTAGATCGCGTCGTGCCCGCCTTCGGCCGCGCCATAACCGAGGTAGATCGGTCCGAGCGGCGTGTCGGTGCCGACGAACGCGCTGCCCGCCACCTTCATGTCCTGGAACAGCTGCGACCGGGTGTCGGTGACGTTCCCGGTCTCGACCGAGCCGCCGATGTAGACCGGCAGGCCGAAGACGGCCGTCGTGCCCGCGATGCGGCGGTAGCCGATCAGCCGGAACACGGTCCCGGCCTGGCCGACCAGCTCGTTGCGCTGGAAGCCTGACAGGTTCAGGAAACCGCCACGCGTCACGAGCTGGTGGACCGGCAGCGTGCCATCGAGCGCGGAGCCAACGTCGGCGCTCAGCAGCAGCGTGTTCCTGCCGAATGTGTGCGCATGCAACAGCGCGGCCTCGAAGCGTTGATACTCGTCGTCGGCGCCGAAGCCCTCCAGCGCGTCCGTCCACTGCACGCGCCCGCGCCAGCCCTCGTTCGGGAAATGCGTGTTGTCGAGCGTGTCCACTTCGAGGCTCGCGCGAACGCCGCCGTCGTCGAACGAGAAGGCCTGCACGGGCGCAGTCGTGATGTCCGGATCGACCTGGCCCCACGCGCGGCGCACGCCGACGCGCAGTTGCGCCCAGTTGCCGAAGTTCGTGCCGACGTCGGCGCCGATCCAGCCGACGTTGGTGTCGAACTCGCCGACCTTGACGCCGCCCGAGAACGCGTTGACCTCGTCGATGTCGTAGCCGATCTGCGGCGCCACGAAGAAGCGGGCCGCGGCATCGACGGGTTGGTAGAACTCGGAGAACAGGCGGATCGGCTCGCCGATCTGGACCTCGTTGCGCCACTCGGCGCCGAGCGCGTTCAGCGTGCGCATCGTGTAGCGCACGCTCAGCGAGTACGCCGCATCACCGCGGAAGTCGTCCTCGAGATTGAGCCCGAACTTCACGTAGTTCGGCCCCCAAGGCTTCGCGACCGTGATCAGCTTCAGCTCGACGTGGCCCGGCGCCAGCTCGCGCAGCTCGAACGTCACGCGCTCGAAGTCCTCGAGCCCGTAGATGCGGTCGAAGTCGAGCTCGAGGCGCTTGGGATCGAACCGATCGCCGATTCTGGTCTCCACGAGCGCGAGGATCACCGCGTCGGCGAGCTTGCTGTCGTTGCTGAGCACGATGCGGTCGATGATCGGGAGCTCGGTCTTGGGCCGCCGCTGCCGTTCGAGGAAGCGCCGATACTCCTCCTCGGACACCGAATAGCGGCGCAGCCGATCGGTCATCGCGCGAGCCGCCTTCTCGCCGATCGCGATCGCGTCGGCGGCGCGGTCGAAGCTCGTCGAGGTGATGTCGCCGAGGTCGGGCTGGATCAGCGTGTCCTCGGCAGTCAGCTTCGCGAGCTGCACGTCGACGTTCTTCTGCATCAGGATGCCGACCATCTGGTTGGTCACGTTGAGCAGCGAACGGATCTGGTCGGCCTCGAGCAGCGGCGTGCCGATGTCGATCGCGATCACGACGTCGGCACCCATCTGCTTGCAGATGTCGATCGGCACGTTGTTGACGACCATCCCGTCGACGAGCTGGTGGCCGTCGATCACGACGGGCGCGAACGCGCCGGGGATCGCCATGCTCGCGGCCATCGCCACCGCCAGATTGCCCGACGACAGCACGACCTGGGCTCCCGTGACGATATCGGTCGCCACCGCGCGATACGGCACACGCAGCTGGCCGAAGTCGATCGCCTGCTGCTGCTGCAGCACGAGGTTCTTGAGCAGATTGCCGGTGTAGTTCCCGGCCACGAGCCCCTTCGGCAGCACGAACTCGAAGTCGCGGAAGCCGAGCGTCGCCTCGATCTGGCAGACCAAGTCGTCCTGCTTGCGGCGGAACGCGCGGTTCTCGCGCAGCGGTTGATCGCTGAGCAGCTGCGGCCAGTCGATGCTCGAGAGGATGTCGTTCATCTCCGCGGGCGAATAGCCATACGCGTAGATGCCGCCGATCAGCGCTCCCATGCTGTTGCCGGAGATCAGGTCGACGGGGATGCGCAGCTCCTCGAGGACCTTGAGCACGCCGACGTGGGCCGCGCCGCGCGCGCCGCCGCCGCTCAGCACGAGGCCGATGCGCGGGCGCTTCTGCGCTGGCTCCTGCGCGAACGCGGGTCGCGACGTCGGCAGCAACGCGGCGAGCGCGCAGAGCCAGGGAAAGAAAACGGATCGTGAGAGTCGCATCTGCGCGCTGCGAGCAGCGGAGACTAACTGCGGCCGGTTCGCATTCAAAGCGTGGTCCCCGCCGGCTAGCCTCTGCGCCCGATGACGTGAGCGGATCAGCCCGTACCAAGGTCACGATCGCATGAGATCCATCCAACTCCTGTCCGCGCTCGGCCTCGTGCCGGGAGCGGCATTCGCGCCGGCGGTCCTCGCGCAGGAAGTCCTGCCGTTTCCTCCGACGCCGTCCGCCTCGACCGCGGGGCTCACGATGCAGGACTCGGTCCACAAACACCGCGTCGAGCCGAGGCGCCTCGCCGCTGGCGCGCCGAACATCCTGATCATCCTGATCGACGACGTGGGCCCCGCGACACCGTCGACCTACGGCGGCGAGATCAACACGCCGACGCTCGACCGCGTGGCCGCAGCGGGCATCTCGTTCAACCGCTTCCACTCCACGGCCATGTGCTCGCCCACGCGAGCCGCCTTGCTGACCGGACGCAACCACACGCGCGTCGGCAACGGTCAGGTCGCGGAGCTCGCGAACGACTGGGACGGTTTCAGCGGCCTGATCCCGAAGTCCTCGGCCACGGTCGCCGAAGTGCTCAAGAACTACGGCTACAACACGGGCGCCTGGGGCAAGTGGCACAACACGCCCGAGGAGCAGACCACGAACAAGGGCCCTTTCGACAATTGGCCGACCGGCTACGGCTTCGAATACTTCTACGGCTTCCTCGGCGGCGCAGCGTCGCAATACGAGCCGCAGATGGTGCGCAACACCACGCAGCTGGACCCGCACGCCGCCCATCAGAAGGGTTATCACCTGACCGAGGACCTCGCCGACGACGCGATCCGGTGGCTGCGCGAACAGCGCGCCTACGCGCCGGACAAGCCGTTCTTGATGTATTGGGCGCCCGGCGCATCGCACGGGCCGCACCACGTCATGCCACAGTGGGCCGACAAGTACAAGGGCAAGTTCGACGACGGCTGGGACAAGTATCGCGAGCGCGTCTTCCAGCGCGCCAAGCAGAAGGGCTGGATCCCCGAGACCTGCAAGCTCACGCCGCGTCCCGCTTCGCTGCCGTCGTGGGATTCGATCCCCGAGCGGGAGCGGCCGTTCCAGCGCCGGCTCATGGAGGTCTTCGCGGGCTTCACCGAGCACGCCGACCACAACGCGGGCCGCGTAATCGACGAGATCGAGCGGCAAGGCCGACTCCACAACACGATCGTCTTCTACATCTGGGGCGACAACGGCTCCTCGGCCGAGGGCATGAACGGCACGCTGAGCGAGCTGCTCGCACAGAACGCGATCCCGACCAAGGTCTCCCAACACCTCGAAGCGTTGAACGAGCTGGGCGGTCTCGACGCGCTCGGCGGGCCCAAGACCGACAACATGTATCACGCGGCTTGGGCCTGGGCGGGCAGCACGCCATACAAGTCGACGAAGCTCGTCGCCGCACACTTCGGCGGCACGCGCCAGCCGCTCGCGGTGTCGTGGCCCGACGGCATCAAGGCCGATCCGACGCCGCGGCCCCAGTTCCATCACGTGATCGACATCGCACCGACGATCTACGAGCTGACGAAGATCAAGGCGCCGCACACCGTCAACGGCATCGCGCAGGACGCGATCGACGGGGTCAGCATGGCCTACGCGTTCGCCGCCCCGGACGCGGCGGGCAGGCGCAAGACGCAGTTCTTCGACATCATGGGCAGCCGTGGCATCTACCACGATGGCTGGTTCGCCTGCGTTCCTGGCCCGCGCGAGCCGTGGGTGGCGGGCGCGCCGAAGGGCATCCGCGAGTGGTCGCCCGAGAACGACACCTGGGAGCTCTACAACCTCGAAGAAGACTGGTCCCAGGCCGACGACCTCGCCGCGAAGATGCCCGCGAAGACAGCACAGCTGAAGAACCTCTTCCTGCTCGAGTCCGCGAAGAACAACAACCTGCCGATCGGCGGCGGCTTGTGGAGCACGGTCCTGTTCCATCCGGAGGACGCACCGGCCACGCCGTACAGCGAGTGGATCTTCACGGGTCCGATGACCCGCATGCGCGAGTCCTGCGCGCCGAAGCTCGGCAAGCTCGACAACGTCGTCAACATGGAGCTCGACGTGCCCGACAACGCCAACGGCGTGCTCTACGCGCTCGGCGCCTTCTCCGGCGGGCTCTGCTGCTACGTGAAGGAGGGCGTGCTCCGCTACGAGTACAACCTGTTCGAGGTCTCGCGCACGAAGATCCAGGCGAGCAGCAAGCTGCCGGCCGGCAAGGTGCGTCTCGAGGTCGAGTCGAAGCTGACCAACAAGGTCGGTGGTCCGATGGAAGTCACCTTGAAGATCAACGGCGAGATCGTCGGTCGTGGTGAGGTGCCGATCACCGCCGCCTATCTGTTCAACGGCAACGACTGCCTCGACCTCGGCAGCGACTTCGGCTCGCCGGTGTCGCTCGACTACTTCGACCAGGCCCCGTTCCCGTGGAACGGCACGATCGGCACCACGAAGATCTCCTACCCGAGGAAGTAGGACCCGTACGCGCGAAGCCGGCAGCCCCGTCGCGCGGGGCCGCCGGCAGCATCGGCGCGCTCGATCGTGCGTTCGATCACGGCTTCAACGTCGCCAGCAACGGCCAGGCCGTGGCGACGCCGGGCCGGCTCTCCTTGCCCGTGGCCAGGAACACGCGGACCACCTTCGCGCCCGACACGTCGGCCGTGACCGTGTGCTCTTCGATGACGTCGAGCATGCCTTCGCCCTCACCGGGCACCTTGCGATAGAGGTAGACGTCGGCCCTGTTGCCCGCGTCGCCTTTGCGCACGTCGACGTGCACGCTGACGAGCACGAGGTTGTAGTCGCTCGTCGGGCCGATCAACGTCGCCTGCAGCACGGACAGGCTGCCGTCCTCTCCCGGCAGGAAGCTCAGCTCGACCGGCGGCAGCGCCAGCGCGGGCGCCCCGTCCTTGGTCGCGCCTGCGTCACCCTTGGCCGTCGCGGCGTCGCCTGCGTCGACCTTGCCCGCAGGATCGGCGGCGAGCTTCTTGATCGGATGGATCTCGAGGCCTTCGACCGCGTCCCAGGTCACAACCTGCCACCAGAGATCGGCGTCGCACTGCATCGGCAGGTCCGCGAAGCACTGGAACGACCCGTCGTCCTGCTTGCCCAGCACGATCACGAGTGCATCGCTGAGAACCCAATTGCCGAGGAACGGGATCGTGCCGTTGTCGAGCGCCACCAGCGCGAGGGCCAGGTCGGCATCCTGGTCAGCGATCTCGAACTTGACCGGCTTCGAGGAGCCGTTGTCCTGGGCCATGGCGGGCACGGCGGCCAGCAGCCCGGTGAGCGACAGCAAGAGTGGGAAGGACTTCATGGGTGGTCTCCGTGGGTTTGGTGTGGGAACAGGCCCTCAGGGGAGATCACCAGGCCGCCGCAGCGGATTTCCTGCAACGCCGCGACTACTTCCGTGTCAGCGCGTCGAACCGGTCCGGCAGCACGAGCTCGAGGTCGAGCCACTGGATGCCCCACGCCGGCGGGCCCGCCTTCTCGTTGCCGCCGCGCGTGGTCGCGCCGGTCAGCGCCCCGGCGAGGAACGGCGGCATGGCGCCGGTCTCGAGCTTGCCGCCGCGCGTGAGCACGGGCGCGCGCGACTCGAACGGGCCGAAGTCGGCGAAACGCGGCGTCGCAATGACCACGTAGCGATCGACCATCGGGCGGTCGTGCTGCCACTTCGGGTCGGGCCCGAGCTCGACCGTCATCGACTGGCTGCTGCCGCCCGCGAGCACGTTGTTGCTGTCCTTGCCCCAGATCACGTTGACGGCGCGATCCTCGGCGACGGAGAGCACGGCGATGTGCAGCAGCTCCGCGCTCTCGTTCGTCACCGTGAGGGTGACCATCGCGCCGGTGCCCTCCTCGACGGGCAGGAATGGCGCTCCGACGAGAGCGCGCCGCTCGCCGGCAAGCGTCTGCACTCGCGCGAGCGGCACCTTCTTCTCGGCGGCTCGCGCCGCGTCCCACGGCTTCACGGCAACCCGGATGCGATGCCGGCCCGGCTGCGCGACGCCTTCCCAGAGCGAGCGGAAGCAGTGCTCGGCGAAGAGCTGCTGCCAGGCCTCCTGCGGCGAAGCAGACACCTCCCGCACGAACACGCCGTCGGCCTGCAGCGCGAGGCCGTCGCCGTGCTTGCACAGCACGTAGTCGGCGGTCTCGCACGGCGTGTCGACCACCCACGGACAACCCGCGAGCACGGCTCGGTCGACGCCCGTGTCGCAGCCGATGCGCAACGCGGCCCGGCCCTCGAGACCCTTGCAGGGAATCGCGCGCAACGCGACGCCGGCCGGGATGCTGCACCCTTCGAGCGGATCGGCCTCGCAGAACGTCGCGCGCGCGCGGTAGACGCGCACGAGACCGTAGTCCTTGTCGTCGAGCCCGACGAGCCGCAGCTCCGAAGCCTCGACCAGGCCGTGGATGCGACCCGCTTCGATGCGGCAGCGCGCGCCGTAGGGCTGCGCGTGGTATCCGACCGGCACCGGCTTGCCGAGGCCGCCGAAGATCGCGCGGTCGCCGGGACCGATGCAACACACGATCTGGTCGCTCCTGGTCCCGCTGCGGCACGCGGCGACACGCGCGCGCACGATCTCGGCGACCGTCTGCCACGAGGTGGCCGGATCGACCTCGGCCAGCAACCCGGTCAGGAACCAGGTCAGCGTGCCATACCAGCGGTCCGCGCTGGCGCCTTCGCATTCGCCGGCTTCCTGCGTCGACTCGCAGGCGGCGATGTGTACGGTCGAATGCACGACGCTGCCGCGGTCGTCGTCGAGAAACGGCACGGCCTCGGGCCAGAACGGCCGGATCGACTCGCGATCGAGCGGCTCGGTGCCGGCGCCCGCGTGGCGCACGCCGCCGGTGGCTCTGCCGCGCAGCAGGCCGCCCGAATGACAGCAGTCCGTCACGAGCACGACGTCCTGCGCGGGCAGCGCGGCCAGCAGCGAATGCAACTCGTCGTCGGTGATGTCGAAGCTGCCGTCGCGCTTGCCCTTGCGGCTGTCGTACGCGAGCAGCGTGTCGTCCCACGGCACGTCGTGCTCGCTGCGCACTGCCGGGTCTGCCTTGCTCGCGTCGGGCACGCGCGACCCATGGCCCGAGAACCAGATCACGACCCTCGTCCGCGGTCCGGCCCGCTCGATCAGGTGTTCGTAGAAGCTGCGCACGATCGCCTCGTGCGTCGCCGCGGCCCCGAGCAGCGTCACGATGTCGCCCGCGGCGAAGCCGAACCGTCCGAGCAGCAACTCCTTCGCGCGCGCCGCGTCGTTGCTGGCACCTTTGAGCGGCGACAGCTGGTTCGACGCGTCGTCGGGCTGCGCGTACGAGTCGATGCCCACGATCAACGCCAGGCAGCCAGGCGCAACGACATCCGGCGTGTGCGGAGCATTCGCGGGGGTGCTGCCCTGCGCATGCGCGGTCTGCCCCAAGAGGGCGGCCGCCACCGCCAGTGATAGAGCCGACCGAGCTGCCCGACACAGACTTGATCGGCTGGTGTTCTCCATGGCAGTCCTGCGTCGATCGTGGACGCTCGCGACAGGGGAGGCTCCATTCTGACCGCAGCGAGAATCCTCGGCAATCGCGTGCGCCGCGTCGGCCAGAGCACCTACAGCGTCGCGAACCGCTCGTCCGAAACAGTAGATCCATCCCCAGGGTTGACCGCCGCACGTCCTTGGCGACAATCCTTCGCCCCCCAAGTCAGGCACCCACCACCGCGATGTCCCAGAACCTCCGCAACGTCGCGATCATCGCGCATGTCGACCACGGCAAGACCACGCTCGTCGACGGGCTGTTGCGCCAGACCGGCACGTTCCGCGCGAACCAGGCCGTCGGCGACTGCGTGATGGACAGCAACGAGCTCGAGCGCGAGCGCGGCATCACGATCCTCGCGAAGAACACCGTCGTCACCTACAAGGACACGCGCATCAACATCATCGACACGCCTGGCCACGCCGACTTCGGCGGCGAGGTCGAGCGCGTGTTGTCGATGGCCGACGGCGTGCTGCTGCTCGTCGACGCCGCGGAAGGCCCGATGCCACAGACCCGCTTCGTGCTGCAGAAGGCGTTCTCGCACCACCTGAAGCCGATCGTCGTCGTCAACAAGATCGACAAGCCCGAAGCGCGCCCGCAGGAAGTCGTCAACGAGGTCTTCGACCTCTTCATCGACCTCGACGCGGACGAGGCGGCTCTCGACTTTCCCGTGTTCTACGGCTCGGGCCGCCAGGGCTGGATGTCGTCCGACCTCGCGGCCGCGAAGCAGGGCGGCGAGGGCAAGAACCTGCAGTCGCTGTTCGAAGCGATCCTCCACCAGATCCCCGCGCCGAAGGACGATCCGGCGCAGCCGCTGCAGTTCCGCGTCACGACGCTCGACTGGAGCGACTACGTCGGCCGCATCGCGATCGGCCGCGTGCACCGCGGCCGCATCAAGGCCAACGAACGCGTCGTGCACCTCTCGCGCACCGGAGCCCAGAAGGAAGTCACGGTGCGCGGCGTCTACCGCTTCGTCGGTCTCTCGCGCGAGGAGACGAAAGAGATCGAGGCCGGCGACCTCTGCGGCGTCTACGGCATCGACGAGATCCAGATCGGCGACACGCTGGCCGCTCTCGAACGCCCCGAGGCGATGCCGGTCATCGCGATCGACGAGCCGACGATGACGATCGTCATGCGCGTCAACGACTCGCCCTTCGCTGGCAAGGACGGCGGCAAGTTCCTGACCTCGCGCCACCTTCGCGAGCGGCTCGAGAAGGAGATGCGCGTCAACGTCGCATTGCGCGTCGAGCCCGGCGACACGGCCGACAGCTTCACGCTGTCGGGACGCGGCGTCATGCACCTCGGCTTCCTGCTCGAGACGATGCGGCGCGAGGGTTACGAGTTCGCGGTCATGAAGCCGCACGTGCTCTACAAGCACATCGACGGCGAGAAGCAGGAGCCGATCGAGTATCTGACCGTCGACGCGCCCGGCGACGCAATCGGCAAGGTCATCGAGATCCTCGGCACGCGCAAGGCCGAGCTGCTCAAGATGGACCGCAAGGGCTCCTTCACGCGCCTCGAGTTCACGGTGCCCGCGCGCGGCCTCATCGGCGTACGCAGCCGCCTGCTCAACGCGACGCAGGGTCAGGCGACGATGCACCACGTGTTCCACGGCTACGGCACGTTCCGCGGCCCGATCGAAGAACGCACGGCAGGCGTGCTCGTGTCGATGGCGCAGGGCAGCACGACGTTCTACGCGCTCGACGGACTGCGCGACCGCGGCGTGTTCTTCGTGCCCGAGGGCGCCGAGGTCTACGAGGGCATGGTCGTCGGCGAGAATTGCAAGGACAACGACCTCGTCGTGAACGTCGTGCGCGAGAAGAAGGCAACCAACGTGCGCAGCTCCACGAAGGAGACCTTCGTCAAGATGCCGCCGCCGCGCAGCTTCTCGGTCGAGGACGCGCTCGAGTATGTCGGCGAGGACGAGCTCGTCGAGATCACGGCGAAGAGCGTGCGGCTGCGGAAGGTCCAGCTCAAGGAGACGGAGCGCAAACGCAGCGAGCGGTCGTCCCGCGAGACGGTCTAGCCGGGTCCGCGCGCCCTGTTGCAAAACGCCGGTTCGCGAGACCAGGCGGCCCGGGTGGTAAAGCGGGTGGTCAAGGCCCCGGCACGCGAGTACCGTTTCGGGTCCGAACTGCCATGCGCGAGCCCGAGGAACTGCAGGACGACGCCCGCCGCCGCACGCTGCGCGGCCTCTGCGAGGAGCTCGGCTACACGTTCAAGAACCTCGACCTGCTCGACCGCGCGCTGACCCACGCGTCGATGGGCAACGAGGGCAAGAAGAGCTACGAACGGCTCGAGTTCCTCGGCGACGCGTTCCTGAACTTCTCGGTCGCCGACGTGCTGTATCGCTCGGACACCGAGGTCGCCGAGGGGCAGCTCACCGAGACGCGCGCGCGCATCGTGAGTCGCAAACCGCTCGCCTCGGCCGCGCGGAACCTCGACCTGCGGAACCACCTGGTCTCGGGCAAGGGTCTGCGCGAGGCGGAACGCGACAGCGAACGCATCCTCGCCGACCTCGTCGAAGCGGTGCTCGGCGCGATCCTGATCGACGGCGGCGTCACACCGGCGCGCGCATTCGTGCGGCGACACCTGCTGCCGAAGAACGGCACCGTGGAACCTGCCGCCGAGAAGGACAGCAAGACCGCGTTGCTGCACTACTGCCAGCATCACAAGCTCGGGCAGCCTCGATACGAGCTCGTCGAGACCGTCGGGCTGCAGCACGAACAGGAGTTCGTCGTGCGCGCAAAGTTGATCGACGGGCGAGCCGAGACGGGACGCGGTCGCACCAAGCGCGCCGCCGAGAAGATGGCCGCGGCACGGCTGCTGACGCTGCTGCACGCTGCGCCGCGTTGACCTCGTGTGAAGGTGTGAAGGCCTGAGGGCTTCCCGCACCGCGAGAGTGACCATACTGTTGGCGAGGAACAGATCTCACTGAGGAACCGATGACTACTATTGCATTGCTCGGCACCGGCCTGCTCGGCACTGGCATGGTCGAGAACCTGCTCGCCAAGGGCCAGACCGTTCGCATCTGGAACCGCTCGCGCCAGAAGCTCGAGCCGCTGGTGAAGAAGGGCGCCTACGCCGCAACCGATCCTGCGGATGCCGTGCGCTCCGCGACACGGGTGCACCTCGTGCTCGCCGAGGACGCGGCCGTCGACGCCGTGATCACGCAGCTGCGGCCCGGCCTCGCCAAGGACGTACCCGTGATCGACCACAGCACGAACCTGCCCGCGAAGGTGAAGACGCGTTTTGGTGCGTTGCGTGCGCAGGGTGTGCGCTACGTGCCGGCGCCCGTGTTCATGTCGCCGCAGAACGCACGCGAAGCGAGCGGGATCATGTTGGTCGCGGGACCCAAGGCCGATGCCGATGCGCTGGAGAAGGACCTGGCCGCGATGACGGGCAAGGTCTGGTACACGGGCGAACGCCCCGACCTCGCGGCCGTGTTCAAGCTCGCCGGCAACTCGATGTTCTTCGCGCTCGCGGGCGCTGTGAGCGACGTGCTCGCGATCGGCAAGGGCAGCGACGTGCCACCCGAGGCGATGCTGAGCCTGTTCGACGTGTTCAAGCCCGGTGGTGCGCTGCCGTTCCTGGGCCAACGCGTCGCGAAGGCCGGCGCGGGGCCCGCGAGCTTCGAGCTCGTCATGGCGCGCAAGGACGCGCGCTTGATGCAGGAGACCGCCGGCAAGGCGCCGCTGCTGCTGCTGCCCGCGATCACGACCGCGATGGAGCGCGCGATCGCGCGTGGCGAAGGCCGCGCGGACTACGCCGTGTTCACGAAGTCGTAGCGGTGTGCGCGATGGGTCGTTGCGTCGGGTGCGGAAGCGCACGGACCCAGCCCGCGGCTCGGCAAGACGGCTCGACCGAGTCCTTGACCGCAACCAGCCAGCGCCGTCTCATTGCGGGGTCCGCCCGGTGGCACGGTCAGGAACGCGCCGGGAACATCGAAACTCTGGCGGCGGCGTCCGGACGCGACGCGGAAGGGTTGTAGTGGAGACCACATCATGCCTCGTCGCCTCGCCCGCATCGCGGGTTCCTGTCTGTTCCTGTCGGCGCTGCTGCTGACCGTACTCGTCGGCTGCAACAACAACGACCACGACAACAACGGCGTCCCGCAGCCGGGCCTGCCGTCGACGCGGTCGAGCTCGATCGCGCTCAGCAAGAGCGGCAACTTCCTCGTCGTGGCCAACCCCGACGTGAACACGATCTCGGTGTTCCAGCCGACGACGTTGGCCAAGCTCGGCGAGATCACGGTCGGCACGGCGCCCGAGAGCGTGGCCGTGCACGAGAGTGTTCCGACGGCGTTCGTCGCGAACTCGTTGAGCGGCACCGTCTCGGTCGTCACGCTGCCGTCCGGCCCGGTGCGCCAGACGATCCCGGTCGGCAAGGGGCCGATGGGCGTTGCGGTGTCGCCGAACGGCACGCGGCTCTACGTCGCCAACAGCGCCGACAACACGCTGTCGGTGCTCGACGCGAATACGTATGCGTCGGTCGCCACGGTCGACCTCGCCGCGCACGGCGGCACCTCGCCGCGCGCGATCGCGGTCACCGACGACGGTGACGCCGACGACGCCGACGAGACCGTGTTCGTGGCGATGTTCTTCGCGAACCTGCGGCCCGGCAAGACGGCGGTCGAAGAGGGCCAGGACGACCAGCGGGAGGGCCACGTGATCGCGGTCTCGGCGGCGACCAACACGGTGATCGACCACGTCCCGCTCGCGCCGATGGCGGTCACCGGCTTCAACAGCAACGGACAGCTCGCCCCCGGCCCGGCACAGGTGCCCGCGGTCGCCTCGGCGAATCCACAGGCCTTCGCGACGCCGACCGCCGCGTTCCCGAACCAGCTCGCGTCGATCGCGATCCACCCGACGACGGGTCTCGGCTACGTGGTCAGCACGGGCGCGTCGCCGAACGGACCGCTGCGCTTCAACCAGATGGTGCAGGGCCTCGTGTCGGTGTTCGACGTCGCGGCGCTGACCGAGGTCACGGCAGCACAGACCGGCGCCACGGTGCGCCAGGAAGCGCCGCTGAACCTGAACCGCGGCATCAACCTCGACACGGCTGCCGTGCCGCGGTTGTTCCTGTCCAATCCCGTGGCGATGGCCTGGCGACCGAACGGCAACGACGCGTGGGTCGTGATCCAGAACAGCGACGTCGTCGTGCGCCTGACCGCGGATGGAACCGGAGCGCCGACGATCGGCACGCCGCTCGTGGCCGGTCCGGGCCAGATCGTGCGCGTCGACCTGCAGGCCGTGTCCGGCTCCGACATCGCGGGCAAGGCGCCGCGCGGCATCGTGATCACCGCGGACGGCAAGCGCGCATTCGTGCACAACTTCATCAGCCGGTCGCTGACCGCGATCGACATCACCGAAGGAGCAATACCCGCGATCCTCGGCACCGCGCAGAGCACCGCGCCACCGGCCACGGGTTCCGCGGAGGCGACGCGCCAGCTCGGCGCCGAGCTGTTCTTCACGGGCCGCGGCCCGAACACCCGCATGTCGGCCGAGTCGTGGGGCGGCTGCATCGTCTGCCACCCGAACGGCCGCACCGACAACGTGACCTGGATGTTCGATGCCGGTCCGCGGCAGACGATCCCGCTCGACGGCATGTTCTCGAAGAGCGATCCTACCGACCAGCGCATCCTGAACTGGAGCGCCGTGCGCGACGAGAACCACGACTTCGAGCTGAACACGCGCGGCGTGTTCGGCGGCCGCGGCCTGATCGACGACGACCGGCTGTTCTTCGTGATCGGCGGCGCCTCGGGCGCCACGCCGGACGACTCGACCCTGGTCGAGCAGTTCCAACAGGTGACCGGCGCGATCGGCACCACGAACGACCTCGCTGCGGGCCAGGCGCTGCCCGCGCTGCCGTCGGGGCGGCGCGACTTCGCAGTCGCCACGCTCGACGACGCGCGCGTGTTCGTGATCGGCGGCCGCTCGGGCGCGGGCCAGGGCAGCCTCGTCGGCGCGGCCGACGCGGTGCTCGAGTTCAACCCGCGCACGAACTCGCTCGTGCCGAAGAGCTCCACCGGCTTCACGCTGCGCTACTCGCTCGGCGCCGCGGCAGTCAAGACCAGCGCGGGCACGCGCATCTACGCGGTCGGCGGCTACGCGTCGACGCTCGGCACCGACAACCCGGTCGCCACCGTCGAAGAGTACAACCCGACCACCGACACCTGGCGCGCAGTCGCGTCGTTGCCGCAGGCCGTGGCGCAGTTCGGCATCACGGTCGCCGGCGGCATCAACGCAGCCGACCCGGTGCAGCTGCTGCACGTGAGCTGGGGCAACGCCGCCAGCGAAAACACGCCAGCGGTCGCCGGAAGCACCTTCGCAGTGCAGCGCTTCCTGGCCGACCCGGCCGGCACCGGCGCCTGGAACAACTTCGCAGTGACCGGCCTGACGCCGCGGCGCTTGCACGGTGCGGCGACCGCGCTGCGCGGCGTCGCCGCGCGCGTGTTCGTCGTCGGCGGTGTCTCCGACACCGGTGTCTTGCTCGCCTCCGTCGAGGAGTACACGAACGCGGCGACGCCCGCAGCCGTCGTGGCGACGCACACGAACCTGCCGGCCGAACGGGCGCACTTCGCGATCAGCAGCTCGTTGTCGACGAACCAGATCTACGTGGTCGGCGGCGTCGACAGCCTAGGCAACGACGCTGGCTCGATACTCGAGTACACGATCGCCAACAACGGCGCAGTCGCGGGACCGGCGGGTACTCCGAGCGGCACCTGGGTGCCGCGCGGCGACCTCCCGACCGCGCTCCGCGGGCTCGGCCTGTCGACGCCACCGCCGGTCACCAACTTCCTGCCCGCGCGCAGCGCGGGCCGCGATCTGCGCCAGGACGCGATCGCGGCATGGGTCGCCACGATCAAGACGGCGCCGGCACCGACCCCCGCCGACCAGGCCGCGGTCGACGCGGGACGCACGCTGTTCGGCCAGGTCGGTCTCGTGGTCACGGGCTTCAGCTGCGCGACCTGCCACGGCGGACCGAAGTGGACGCGTTCGCGCGTCGACTACACGGCACCGCCGTCCCCCGTGCCAGGTCCGGGCCTCGGCGAGCAACGCGTGATCGGCGCCGAGCTGCGCGAGACGGCCCTGCAGCCGAACAATCCCGGGCCGATCCCGCTGCCGCAGTTCCCGGGCGTGCTGCTCAACGTCGGCACGTTCACGCTCGCTGGCGGCCGCACGAACGAGATCCGCTTCAACGGCGCCGACATCTCGCAGGCGATCGCGCCGCTCGGCGCGAACGGTTTCAACATTCCGTCGCTGCTGAGCGTGAACGAGACGGCGCCCTACTTCTACAGCGGCCTTGCACAGACGCTCGATCAGGTGCTCGACGGCTCGCAGGACGGCAACGGCGGCGTGCGGCACCACTTCGTCACCTTGGCGACCGACCGAACGAAGCTGATCGCGTTCCTGCGCTCGATCGACGACAAGACGACCGTCTTCCCGTAGCGTTCGCTCGGGCGGCCGTTCACCAACGGCCCGTTCCGCGTGCCGCGCGTGCACGGTCAGTCTGCCGTCGCCGCGGCGCGTTTCAGCAGCAGCGCGCGTTCGCGCTCGTTCTTCGTGAGCGAGGCGGCGCGTTCGAGCTCGGCGCGTGCTTCGCTGCGGCGGCCGAGACGTGAAAGGAGGTCGGCGCGCACCGCGGGCAGGAGGTAGTAGTCCGCGAGCGCCGGCACGTCCTCGAGCTCGTCGACGATCCGGAGGCCCGCCGCGGGCCCGTCCGCGAACGAGACCGCGACCGCGCGATTCAGCTCGACGATCGGCGACGGCGTCGTCGCCGCGAGCGCGTCGTAGAGCGCGACGATGCGCCGCCAGTCCGTGTCCTGCGGCGTTCGCGCGCGGGCATGACACGCGGCGATCCCGGCCTGCAGCAGATACGGCCCAGGGGTGCCGCGGAGCGCTTCGCCGCGCCCGAGGGCCGCCAAGCCGCGCTCGACGAGAAAGCGATCCCAGCGCGCACGGTTCTGCTCGAACAGCGGAATCGGCGTGCCGTCGGGCAACGTGCGCGCGCCGATGCGCGAAGCCTGGATCTCCATCAGCGCGACGAGGCCATGGACTTCGGCTTCGTTCGGCACGAGCTCCGCGAGGATGCGGCCGAGGCGAAGGGCGTCTTCGCAGAGGGCCGGCCTCATCCAGTCCGCGCCGGCCGTCGCGACGTAGCCCTCGTTGAACACGAAGTAGACGACCTCGAGCACCGAGCCGAGCCGCTCTGCACGCTCCTTGCCACGCGGCACCTCGAACAGAGCACCCGATTCGGCGAGCGTCTTCTTCGCGCGCACGATGCGCTGCGCGGCAGTCGCCTCCGGAATGACGAACGCGCAAGCGATCTCTTCGGTCGTGAGGCCGCAGAGGACCCGCAGCGTCAGAGCAACGCGGCTCTCGGCGCCGAGCGAAGGATGGCAGGACATGAAGATGAGCCGCAGCAGGTCGTCACCGACGTCGTCGTCGGCCGCCTCCTCGATCGCGCCGGCTGCACGCTCCTGCCGGTCTGCCATGGCCTGCACGATCTCGGGCTCCTTCTCTTCCCAGCGCCGCTGGCGATCGACGCGCTTCAGCGCGCGGTTCTTCGCGACCTGCATGAGCCATGCGCCGGGTTCACGCGGAATGCCGTCCCGAGGCCAGGTCTCGAGCGCAGAGAGGAACGCGTCCTGGGCGAGCTCCTCGGCGGTGCCGAGGTCGCCGCGAACGAATCGGGCGAGCCCGGCCACGAGCCGTGGCCACTCGATTCGAAAGACCGCTTCGACCCGTCGCTGCGTTTCGTCCATGCGTCGCGCGGGCGCCGCGTCAGCTCTTGCGGTGTTTCTTGTCTGCCTCCGCGCGGAGCTTCGCGTCCTGCTCGCGGAGCTCGCCGGTCGGATCGGCCGGCGCGAAGTCTTCGTCCGAGAAGAGCTGACGAATCTCGAGCGAGCTGCCCTCGGGGGACGGCGTGCGGCTCATCCAGGCGATCGCCTCGTCGAGCGACTTGCACTGGATGATGGAGAAGCCCGCAATGAGCTCCTTCGACTCGGTGAACGGACCATTCTTGATCGACGCCTTGCCGCCCTTTCCGAACGTGATCCGCGCACCCTTCGAGGACGGTTGCAGCCCTTCGCCGGCGACGAACACGCCCGCCTTCACGAGCTCCTCGATGAACTTGCCCATCTTGGCGAACTCCTCGCCGCTCGGGAGCACGCCGGCTTCGCTGTCCTTGGTCGCGTGGCCGAGAACTATGAATTTCATGGTGGATACCTCTTCTATCCGGACGACCAACCACAGGCCCCGGGATCGACACGGGCTTCGAAGATTTTTCGCGGTGTGGAGCAGGTGGTCGCGCACCGCGCGTCACGCGGTTGTGGTTTCCGACCCTGCTACTTCTTCGCGCCGGCGCTCCCGGCCTGCTTCTCGGCGCGGCGCGTGTAGGTGATGGTCATGTTCTTCCACTCCTTGCCGTCGGGCATGACGACGAACAGCTCGAACGTCATCGAGTCGGCGCTGGTCCAGGTCGTGACGTTCTTGACCTTGATGGGCGTGCCGTCCATGCCTGGGCTCTCGCCGGTCATCGTCAGCACCTTGCCAGCTTTGTCGAACGTGCCGGTGAACACCATCAGCATTGGTGTCATCGAGATCCACGACTGCACGTAGAGCTGCTGCCGCGGGTCGTAGCCGAGCGCGCCGTGGCCAGTGAACTGGACGCCGTTCATCTCGCCCTGGAAGTCGTCGATGAGCCAGAAGCCGCCCGGGCCCATCTTCTTCACGCTGACGCCCCTGGTGTTGTGCGTCTTGCCGTCCATGCCCAGGGTCTCGATGGCGGCGTCCCAGGTGCCGACGGACTGGGCGAGCTTCTGATGCTCCGCCTGTGGCTTCGGCATCTCCTGCGCGGCGAGCGGGTCGATGGCGAGAAGGAGAGCGGAGAACAGCGGGAGCGAACGCGAGAACATGGTCACCTCTGGGAATGGTCCTGCGACGAGTTGGGTTGCGGAAGCGAACCATCTCGACGACCAACCACAGGCCCCGGAATCGACAGGCACTCAGCGTTTCGCGGATCTTTCTTCAGCAGCTCCGCGGTCGGGACCTGGCGCGCGGCGCGGAAGCCGCACGGAATCGAAGGACGGCACATCAGCGGCCACTGTACGCGACCGCGGCCACACCGACCCTGAGGAGTCGATGTGGCCGCGATCCCACGACGATCGGCAGGTCCGGGACGCTGCCGAGGCGTAGATCAGAGCGTACCGACCGTGCCGCCCACGCCGTTCGCCGTGATGACGCCAAACGCGTTGGGCGCTGGCAGCACCCACATCGCCGACGTCGTGAACAGCTGGAAGCCTGTCAGCACCGGGTCGTTCGGCACTGCGAAGCCGTAGGCGTGCGTCGCACCGGCCGGGAGGTAGGCGTTCAGCAAGTCGAGTGACGCACGCAGGCCGCAGCCGGGCATGCCGAGGAAGAACAGGTCGGGGATGGCCGGATCGCTGATGCCGAAGATGTCGATGCCGAGCACGCCGCCGGCCGGGATGTTCGACACCTGCAGGTTCCAATTGGTGTTGGTGACCGGTCGGGTCAGGCCAGCGAGCCGCAACGGTGGCTGATCGACCGAGCTCGAGACCACGCCCGCGGTGAAATCGACGCTGCCCCCGTTGAGCGCGGTGCCGCCGAGCGAGAAGCCGGTGATCGCCACGCCGCCGTTGCTAGTCGAGTTGTTGGTCAACGACTGGTAGCGGAACTCGACAATGTCGTTGGTGCCGCTGTCGATCAGGGCGATCTGGAACGTCGAGGTCGGCGCCACCGCGCCGAAGCACGGCACGTTGAGCCACGTGAACAGCGCCTGCCCGGGCACCGTGGTGGTGTCGACGTAGACGTTGTTGATGTTGGTCGCACCGTCGGGCAGCAGGTCCTGCATCGACGCACAGAGATGGTGCGCGGTCGAGGCCAGCAGGGTCGCGACCGAGCCGCCGATGTTCGACGCACCGACGACGTTGAGGTGCAGGCTGCCGTTCGAATCGACGAACACGCTCGACGTACTGCCGCCCGGGTAGTCGAACGTGAACGGCAGGGCCTGCGCGGCGCTCATCAGGTCGTCCGTGAGCGCGAGGCCGACTCCGGTCGGCATCACGAGCGTGGCGCCAGGCGTCGTCACGGCGGTGTACCCGCCATTGACGTTCTGCGTCAGCGTGATCGTGTTGCCCCCGAGGTCAGCCGTCGAGCCCGGGAACAGCTCGTACAACGAGCGCGCGGTCTGATAGCAGCCCACGCCGAGCGTCGTGTTGGAGGCGCCGCCGGGAATGTTCGAGTAGGTCGTGCGGATGATCGGGCAGAAGGCCGATGCCGTACCCGTCAGCACCGTGGTCGAGCCGACGGAACGAATGGAATTGCAGAGGTGCGCCGGGTTGTTGAAGCCGCAGTCGGCCGACGTGCCGGTCAGCGGCGCCGGGTTGGCGAGGATCACGATCTCGACGAGCAGGTCCTGCCCAGCGTCGGGGAAGTAGTTGAAGGTCGTCGTCAACGGGATGTTGATGACATACACCCCGGCCGCGCCGGCATTGACCGTCACCGGCCCCGCGTAGTTCGGCGTCGTCGGGAATGCCACGGTGCGATTCGAGGCGAACGTCGTGCTCGGCGTCGAGTAGTTGACCGCGGCGTTCTGCACGTAGATCTCGACGCTCGGATACGTGATCGGCGCGGCGACGGCGGCAATCGCCCGCCACTCGAAACCGCTGATGGTGATCGGCTGGCCGATCGCCTGGTTGAGGAAGTTCGACGAATCGTAGAAGCACTGGACGCGGTTGATGCCGGCGCGCCAGATGTTGGCGGACGAGCCACCGCCGGCGATCACCCCGGGGTCAGGAACGACGACGGTCTGCGCCGCGACGTTGGCGGCGAGTAGCAACGCACCACAGGTGGAGACAGAGAGCTTGAGCATGGATTGGATCGGCTCGCCAGGAAGCGAGCGAGACAGGGGAAGGGACCTCCGAGAGTATTGGACGGGGCCAAGTGCCTCCGAGGATCCCCGACACGTTACTTCGCAATCCGGCGCGGGAAAGTCCCTCGATCCCCGACCGCCAATCCTTATGCGGCTAACCGTGAACGATGCAGCCCAGATGGCAAGGTCGGGTCGAGCACCCGGGCCCTGCTGCTCGGCGCCGACGGCGAGCCCGACGCCACGGTGACACCCGGTCACGCAGAGGATGCGGTCCGGTGCCGGACGCTCGACGGACTGCGCCCCCGCGAGGTGGCGGGTCCGCGTGATCGCGCGCGGCGGCGACGCGAGCCAGGCACGCGAACCGCGCGTCGTCGACGTCGTCGCGGGCGAGACCGCGACGGTTGCGTTCTGATCCGGTGCTCGTCGAGCTGCGCGTGTTTCGCGCCGCGGCGGCGACCACAGCAAGAAACCCACCCGCGACGCGAGCACCTCACCGAGCGCAGCGCTACGGTCTCGACGCGAACGCATGGCCCAGGCTCCTCTCGTCCCCGACCACGACGGCGCAAAGCGACCCGAGGAGCCGCAGCCGCCGCTCGGCAGCTGGCCGAAGTTCTACCTGCTCGTCGCGCTCGTACACGTCGCGGTCGTCGCGGCGCTGATCGTGTTCAGCAACGCCTACCGCATCCCCGTGGTGCCGCGATGAGGTGGATCGACTGGGCCGTCTGCATCGCGTTCCTGCTCTACATGGTGTGGACGGGCCTGCGCCGCGGCAAGGACGCGAAGAGCCTCGAGGGCTACTACGCCGGCAACCGCAAGATCCCGTGGTGGGCCGCCGGCCTTTCGGTGATGGGCACGCAGATCAGCGCCGTGACGATCCTCGGCCTCACGAGCCAGGCGCACGAGACCGACATGGGCTTCGTGCAGACGTACTTCGGCCTGCCGTTCGCGATGATCGTGCTGTCGATCTTCATGGTGCCGATGTATCGCAGCCGCGCGCTGCTGACGGCATACGAGTTTCTCGAAGGTCGCTTCGGACCGGCGACGCGCGCACTCGCGAGCCTCGGTTTCCTGGTCTTCCGCTGCATCGCGATCGGCATCGGGCTCTACGCGGCGGCCGTCGTGCTCAGCCAGATGCTCGGCATGCCGATGTGGACCGCGGTCGTGATGATCGCCGCGCTCGCGACGCTCTACACGGTCGTCGCCGGCGTCGTGGGCGTCGTGTGGAGCGACGTGCGGCAGATGGCGATCATCGGCCTCGGGCTGCTCGCGGTGCTCGGGATCCTGCTCGCGCACCTGCTGCCGCACCTGTCGCTCCGCGACATGCTCGAAGTGTGCGGCGCGGCGGGCAAGCTCAACCCGGTGTCCGTGCAGCCCGAGAGCGTCGAGTTCGTGCCGCGCACGCTCGCCGACGTCGCCGCGGGCGTCGGCGAGAAGAGCTTCTGGGAGCAGAAGTACAACCTCTGGGCCGGTCTGTTCGGCGGCTTGTTCCTGCACATGTCGTACTTCGGCTGCGACTTCAGCCAGGCGCAGCGCATGCTCACGAGCAAGACGGTGCACGAGAGCCGTCTCGCGCTGCTGCTGTCGGCGTTCGCGAAGGTGCCGCTGCAGGCGTGCATCCTGTTCCTCGGCGTGCTGATCTGGCTGTTCTACGCCGTCGAAGGCGGGCCCATGCTGTTCCGGCCCGAGCAGATCCGCGCCGCGCAGGAACCGCAGCACGCGGCGCGCATGGCGGAGATGCAGCAGCGCTACGACCAGGCGACCGCGCACCGGCGCGAGCTGCTGCTCGCTCTCGCCGCGGGGCCGGAGGACGCCGCGCACCATCCGCGCCTCGCCGAGTATCAGGCCGCGGTCGCCGACGTCGCGGGCATCCGCAAGCAGGCGCGCCAGCTCGTCGGCGATCCCAAGGACGACGACGACACCAATTTCATCTTCTGCAGGTTCGCGTTCGACCACCTGCCGCCCGTCGTGCTCGGCCTGATCATCGCGGCCATCTTCGCGGCCGCGATCGCGAGCAGCGCCGCCGAGATGAACGCCCTGAGCGCCGCGACGATCGTCGACCTCTACCGGCGCTGGATCGCGCGGCGGCGCGACGAACGGCACTACGTGTTCGCGGGCCGCGTCGCGACGTTCTTGTGGGGCGCGTTCGCCGCGGTGAGCGCCATGACGCTCGCGGGCGGCGGGTCGGTGATCGAGACGATCAATCGCGTCGGCTCGCTGTTCTACGGCAGCCTGCTCGGCGTCTTCGCGCTCGCGGCGCTGGTGCGCCGCGCGGGTGCGTGGGCCGGCGCGCTGTCGTTCGTGCTCGGGCTCTGCACGGTGTTCGCTGTGCACCTCACGCTGAAGGTCGAGTTCCTGTGGTACAACGTGATCGGTTGCGTCGCGGTGGTCGTGTACGGCTGGCTGATCTCGCGGTTCGAGCCGCGCCGCAGTGCCGCTGCCTAGATCGCGGATCCACGGTGCGGTTCCGCACCCACCGAGCGTAGCGTCGCCTGGCGGCTCCGGGGGTGGCGGCCGTGCCAAGGGCGAATCCCGCCCGGGGCCGCGTTGGCTGGGACAAGTCCCTGGCAAGGTGGAGCAACAGCGGCGGCGGGAGTTCTGCGAAGATCCGCGGCGTTCCCGACCCCTTGCGAACATGCCCCAATCCCGCACCCTGATCGTCGTCCTGCTCCTCGCGATTCTCGCGGCCGTCGGCATCTGGATGTTCCGCTCCGACGACACCGGCCCGGTCGCGCCGCCGTCGGGCGCGGCAACGGCCCAACCCGACAACGCCGCCGCGTCGAGCGTCTCGGCGGATGTCGCGCAGGGCGGCGTCGGCGCGGCGCCGGAGACCAGCACGCGCGTCGCGGCGCCGGTCGAGGCAGGCGCGGGCGCGGCGAACGGCGCCGCGCTCGTCGGGCAGGTGATCGACGAACGCGGCAACCCCGTCGCGACCGCGGTCGTGACCTGCACGCCGGGATTCGGCGGCTTCGACTTCGACAGCGCCGACGCGTTCGACCCCGAGACGGCGTTCGACTCCGACGCCTGGCGCGAACGGCTGCAGGCCCAGCGGCGCGAACGCACCGAGACGACCACCGACGGCGAGGGACGGTTCCGCATCGGCGTCGCCGGCAAGAGCAACAGCGCGTATCTGCGCGTCCGGGCACCGAGCCACGTCATGCTCGAGAAGGGCGTGACGCGGCCTGTCGGCAAGGACAACGACGTCGGCGTGCTGACGTTGAAGAGCGGCGCCGCCGTCTCGGGCCGCGTGCTCGATCGCGCCGGCAGCCCGATCGTCGGAGCGCGCGTGAGTCGCGAAGCCGCGGGGCCCGACAACAGCGCGTGGGGAGACTTCGACTTCGGCGGTGAGGAGTTCGTCGACGCGATGGACACCGACGGCGCCGTCACGGACGCCGAGGGCAAGTTCGCACTGCTCTACTGCGAGGCCGGCAAGTTCGCGCTGCGCGCCCGCCATGCCGACCATCCGAGTGCGCGCCTCGACGGTCTCGCGGTCGAAGCCGGCGGCAAGCTCACCGATCTGCTGATCGTCGCCGAACCGGGCACGACGATCCGCGGCCGCATCGTCGGCGTGCCCGAGGGCACGAAGCCGCTGCGCGTGATGGCGCGGAAGGCGTCCGCGGGCGCCAGCGAGGCCGGCTCCGTGTTGTCGCTGAGCGGAGTCGGCGAGGCGACGGATGTCTTCACCGAAGCGAACGTGGGTTTCGGCGAGCGGCAGGTGCGCTGCAACCCCGACTTCACCTTCGAACTGCGCGGCCTGCACCTCGGCAAGAGCTACCGCGTCTGGGGGTCGCAGGTGGGACGCGGCTTCGCGGGCAACACGACCTGCACCGAACCCCTCGAAGTCGCCTCGGGGACCGCCGGGCTCGAGCTGCGCTACGACCCGGGCATCACCGTGACCTTCCAGGTCCTCGCGGCCCGCACGCACGCGCCGATCGAGCGCCTCGCGGTGCGCGACCAGCTGCGCAGCAGCGGTGGCAGGGACGACACGATGTTCTACATGCCGCGCAGCGCGCGCCCCAAGGCCTACCCCGAGGGCAGGGTCACGATCGCCAACCTGCGGCCGAAGGCGAAACAGACGCTGAGCCTCACGATCGAAGCGCTCGGCTTCGCGCCGTTCGAACGCAAGAACATCACGCTGCCGAGCAAGGGCGCGCTCGACCTCGGCATCCTCGAGCTCGAGCCTGCGCCCGTGCTGCAGGTGACCGTGACGAGCGGTCCCGGGCGGCAGCCGGTCGCCGGCGCGAACGTGCGCGTCAGCGCGGCGCCGCGCGGCGACGGCGCGCGCGAGCAGGCGCCTCAGTTCGATGGCTTCTTCCCCGGCGGCAACACGGGGCCGATGCGCTCGGCCAAGACCGACAAGGAGGGGCGCTGCGCGCTCAACGTGGTGGCCGGCGGCGCGATGGTCGTCAACGTCTCGAGCAAGGACCTCGCGCCGTATGCGAGCGAACCGATCACGCTGAAGGCCGGCGAGAGCGGCAGCCACGAAGTCGTGCTCGTGACCGGCGGCACCGTCGAGGTCACGGTGGTCGACGACTCGGGCGCCGTGCTGAAGGAAGCGCGCGTCGAGCGCAACTCGTCGACCGGAGGCCGTTCGAGCAAGCAGACCAACCAGGACGGCGTCGCGCTGTTCGAGCACCTGAGCCCCGGCGAACATCGTTTCCGGCTCGGCAGCGGCGGCCGGGGCGAAGTTGCGTTCGATGGGGACTTTGGCGGACCCGGCCTCGCCTTCGCTCCCGAGCGCAAGCAGGACGAGGCGGGCTGGCAGCGGATCGCGGTCGAGGACGGCGGCAAGGCGACGCTGCAACTCGCCAAGGAGCCGATGGCGACGCTGCGCGGCATCGTGCGCGAGAACGGGGTGCCGCTCGCCGGCGCGCGCGTCAGCTTCGTCGAGGGCCAAGGCGAACCGGCTGCCGGCAGCGAGGTGGCGGGCGCCTTCGCGGGACCGTTCGAAGAGCTCGGCGGCGGCGGCAACCGCAGTGCACGCACCACCGACGACGGCAGTTACCAGCTGAAGGACCTGCCGGCCGGCGCGCATCGCCTGCGAATCACCGCGAAGGGGCGAGTGTCGCCGTCGCAGGTGACGCTCGCGCTGCGCCAGGGTGAGAACGTCGTCGACGTCGAGCTCGACGTCACGATCGTCCGCGGCACGGTGCGCGACAGCGCAGGCAAGCCGATCGCTGGTGCGTCGGTGTCGATCGTGCCCACAGCACCGGAAGGCAATCCGCGCCGGGCGGAGGCCGGTGCGTTGCTCGAGGGGCTCGGCAGCATCGAGCTGCCCGGCGGCGGCGGCCGTTCGTCGGTCAAGACCGGCGACGACGGCCGCTACGAGCTGCGCGGCGTGCAGGCCGGCAAGCGGCTCAAGGTGCGCGCTTCGGCGAAGGGCCACGCGCCCGCGACGTCGGCCGCCGTCGAAGTCGAGCTCGGCACCGCGCGCGAAAGCGTCGACGTCCAGCTCGGCGTCGCCGGCAGCATCAAGGTGACGATGGCGGAAGCGCCGGCCTTCGCGTCGGTGCAGGGCACGCTGCTCCGCGCCGACGGCGAACCCGACGCCACGGCGGCACCGGTCACGCAGATGATGCGGTCCGGTGCCGTGACGCTCGACGGGCTGCGACCCGGGAAGTGGCGGGTCCGCGTGATCGCGCCCGGCCGCGACGGGAACCAGGCACGCGAACTGCGCGTCGTCGACGTCGTCGCGGGCGAGACCGCAACGGTGGCGTTCTGATGGCTGCAGCGGGACCGGAAGAATCGCGCGCCGGTGACGGATCAGCGCGACTTCAGAACTGCACCTGCGCGCAGTTGCTGCGGAACAGCCCGCTCGCCGCGTCGAAGCCGATGGCCTGGAAGCTCAGCAGCTGCCCCGTGAGCAGCCCCGGCGGGATGGCATAGCCGAAGGTGAAACCCGGGCTGCCCCACGCACCCGTGCCGGAGAGCGACACGCCACCGAACAGGCCGAAGGCGTCTTCGATCGCGAACGCGAGCGGATAGCCCGGATGGATGCACATCGTGCCCCACGGCGTCGGCAGCGGTGGCGAGCCGGGGAACGCGGCCAGCACGATGTAGGGAATGCCGTTCGGCACCGCGTCGGTCTCGTTCACCAGCGACAACTGCAATTGCCCGGGACCAGCCACACCGGCGAGGTGTCGCGTGAACAGCCCGAACAGCGCCGGCGCCACAGCCCCGCTCGTCGAAGCACCCACCGTCACGGGGCCGCCGTTGCCGGGCGACGCCGCCACGGCGGCGCTGGCGAGACCCTGCGCGTCGGTCAGCACCGGCATCCCGGTGGTCACGATGCCGGCGCCACCCACCGTGAACGTCACCGCGGCGTTGGCCAGCGGTATGCCGCCCGGGCCCAGCACGCGCGCGACGAGCGGCGCCGGGAAGTTGTCGCCGGCGGCAACACGCTGGCCGCTGCCGGCGATCGCGCTGATCGTGTTGCCGGGTCCGAGCAGACGCACACGCTTCAACGCGCCCGGGTGCTGCGTCAGCCACAACGCACTGTCCGGTCCCTGCCGCAGGCTGCTGATGCCGGCGAACCCGGTGCCCCAGTCGTTCGCGGTCGGCTGCCCGGCGACCGCGGGGGCCGCAGCCCAGCTGCCGTTCCACACGAGCCGCCGCACGCCGCCGGCCCCGTGGTCGGCGTAGTACAGACAGCCTTCGTAGGCGGCGCCGAATTGCATCGCGCCGCCGAGATTGCGGTAGCGCGGCCCCGCGAGCAGCGACACCCACACCTGGTTCGGCACGGTCGCGATCGGCGCCACGAGGTCAGGCGGCATGGTGCCACCGCAGTTCGTGTATGGCGCCGTGCCTTCCAGCCAGGGCCAGCCGAAGTTGCGCAACCGCAACGGCCCGGCGGTGGGTCGCCTGTACTCCGACAGCTCGTCCATGGCGAACTCGCCGACGTCGCCGACGTAGACGTCGCCGGTCAGCGGATCGATCTCGAAGCGCCACGGGTTGCGCAGTCCGTGCGCGAGCATCAGCTGCGTGTGGTCGGTGTTCGCGCTCAGCGGGTTGTCGCCAGGGTCCAGCGCGGCGAACGACGGCAGCACGAGGCTGGGTCCCGCCGGCAGCGCCGAGACGTCGAATCGCAGCAGCCAGCCCGCCTGCGACGTGATGTCCTGCGCCTGGCACGGCACGTCGTCGTCGCCGCACGACAGGAACAGCATGCCGTCGGGTCCGAACCGCAGCGACCCGCCGTTGTGGTGGTCCGAGTTGTCGGGCAGCGTGCCGAGCACGACGCGCCGACTCGCCGCCGCGAACTGCAGGTTGGTGCTCGCCGACGCCGCGAGCGCGCCCGTGCAGGTGAAGCGATCGACGTGCAGGAAGTTGTCGCCGCTGTGCGCGTAGAAGACGTAGACGTGGCCGTTCGTGGCGAAGCCCGGATCGACGGCGAGACTGAGCAGGCCGCGCTCGTAGCTGGTCTCGACGTTCGGCACGACGCCGACGGTCGCGAGGGCACCGTTCGCGTAGACGATCACTTCGCCGGCCTTGTTGGCGATCAGGCAGCGGCCGTCCGGCGTGAACGCGAGATCGTGCGGGATCGGCAACCCCGACGGCACCAGTGTCTCGACGGCGAAGCCGGTCGGTACGCTCTGCGCGGTCAGCGCGGCGGCGAGCAGCGGACCGGAGAGCAAGAGCGACGCACGCAGCAGCAAGGGAAAGCGCATGTTTGACTGCGGGTCCGGCAGCGGAGTTGATCGGACTGCGCGTCGCTCAGCAAGCCCAGGGCCGCGCGCGTGCCGTGCGCGTCACCCGCGCGGGCGGCGCCCCGGCCGACGGAATCCCGCCATTGCGTCGGCGCCTCGCCGTCCGCGCGGCGCCGCTACTGCGTGAACAGGCTGACGAACGGGTTCGACGTGATCAACCCGTTCGCCGCGTCCAGCGTCAGCACCTGCGAGTACCAGTACGAACCGACGAGCGGCGACGGCGGCGCCGTGAACGGGAGCGAGAATACGCCGCCGACATCGGTCGTGCCGATCAGAAGGAACAGCCCCGCACCGCCGACCTGCAACGTGGGGAAGCCGGGCACGCTCGTCGGCCCCGCGGTGTCGCCGAGTGCCAGCAGGAAGGGCCGCGACGGCAATGCGTTCACCGTGATCGTCACGGGCGTGCCCTGCTGGGCCTGTTCGGGCAGCAGTTGCAGAGTAGCCGGCAGCGGCAAGGGCGCCGACAGCGTGTAGAGCTCGACGTTGTCGAGGTTCCAGCCGCCGTACTGGATCGTGCCGGAGCTGATCAACCGGAACTCGAGCACGACGTTCGGCTGGTTGTCGGCGGTCGGGATCGCGAACTCCTGCGTCGACCAACCGCTGTCGGCGAGCAGCGTGTACGAGTTCGTCCACACGAACGTGCCGTTGCAGCGCACCTCGACGCGGTCGGTCGGCCCCGCGCACGAGATCCAGCGCTTGAGGCGCAGCCGCACGCCGTGGAAGCCCACGCAGTTGATCGGGGGCGAACGCAGCCAGCAGTTGCTGCCTGCAGCGTAGGCGCCGTCGGTGGTCTGCCCCAGGTCGTTGCCCGCGCACTGCGTGCCGGAGAACGCGGCCCCGGGATCGAGCCAGCCCCAGCCGCTGCGGCCCGCGGGGGCGCCGATCTCGAAGTCGTCGACGCCGGTGGTGGCGCCGTGCGTCCAGCCGGGACCGCCGGTCTCGAAGTCCTCGAACCAGATCCGGCGTTCGGCGACCGTCAGATACGCCCATTCGCCGGTCGCCGGCAAACGGTGGCTCGAGCTGGCCGAGTGCTGCGCCTCGATGTGATACATCGTCGTGTTCGGCGCGGCCTGCCCCGGCAGGAGGCCGTGCCAGCGGTTCGGCGTGCCGCTCGGGATCAGGTTGCGCTGGTGCCAGGTGCCGTCGTTCCAGTGAACGCGGACCTGCGTGAAGGAGCCCGTGAACGGGATCGCGTCGACGTCGATCCGGCGCGGTGTGTTCTGCTGCCACGTGGTCGCGAGCTGGCTGTGCTGCAGGTAGCCGTTCAAGAGCGGTGGGTATGGCAGGCTGTGCTGGTTGCAGGCGGCGACGAGCTGGCTGTAGTGCGGCGTGCCGTTGCCGAGCTGGCCGTCGTCGTCGTCGGCCTGGAACACGGCGACGACGGCGTCGGGCTGGTTGCTGGCGTTGGCGACGATCGAGCCGATCACGATGTCGTTGCTGATCGCGATCGCCTGTGCGGGCCCCAGCGCCTGGCGCAGGATCTGGCGGAACTTCCACGCGAACCCCATCCACGACAGACCCTGCGCGTGCGGCTCGGAGCCGTTGGGGAACTGCTGGTTGTTGTTGCCATCGCGAATGCCGCCGCCGCCGCTGAAGAAGTCGTGACCGATGATCGGGTCGTCGAGCAGATACATGCTGCAGACGTCGCCCCAACCCTCGCTGAGCCCGTTGACCTGCGAGATGCCGCCGTAGCGGTCGTCGAGACCGTGGCCCCATTCGTGCGCGATCACCGACGCCCCCGCCGTGTTGTTGCAGCCGCCGCCCGACGCAAAGAAGTTGATCGAGTTGCTGGTGTAGTAGGCGTTGCAGGTGTTGGCGATGTTGACCGACGGCACCACGTTGTCGGCGATCGCGAGCTCGGTGGTGTTGCCGAGGATGCTGCGCGCCCACTCGTTGATGCGCCACGTCCAGTGGTAGGTCGTCGTGTGTGCGAGCTCGAATTCGGTCGACGCCGCACTGCCGAGCTGGAGCGTCGCGTTGACGCCGGGCTGCAGCGTCGTCTGCAGCGTGACCGGGTTCGGGCCGGTCACCGCGCTGCTGTGGACGCCGTTCAGCACGACCGACACCTGCGTCGGGTTCGCGAGGTTCGCGGTGAACTGACCGTTCTGATCGGTGACGAAGGTGCCGAGCCCCGGCACGAGGACTTCGAGGCCGGCGAGCGGGATGTTGGTCGGCGTCGAGACCGGCGAGAAGGCGGTGTGCGTCCAGCCCATCACGGTGAACGTCGTCGGCACCGGCGGTGGCGCGGAGCCGGCCTCCGCATCGCCGCGATGCTCGCTGCACGTGGGGCCGCATTCGTGCTTGTCGCTGACGAAGCCGAGGAAAGCGCCCGAACGGGCCTCGACGTAGGCGCGGCCGATCGGACCCTGGCCGGCGGCATCGACGGCGCTGATCGGCACTTCGTAGGCCAGCCGGCATCCAGCAACGGCAGCGTCGGCGTCGCCGCGCAGCACCAGCCGGGTCCGCCGGGTTGCGCCCGGCTGCGGCACGGCGGCCGGCACCAGCCCGAGTACCAGCCACGCGCTCGCGGTGGCCTGTTCCTCGCCGATCGCCGGCCGGATGTCGAAGTCCGCGGGGATCGGCCACGCGGTGCTGCCGAGGTGCACCAGGGCGCCGCGCATGTGGATCCGAACGTCGACGCGGCCGCCGACCACCTGCAAGCCGTGGAACCACTGGTCGAAGGTGAACGTCCACGTCCGCCCCATCCGGGCCGCGATCGACTCGCGGAAATCGGACGCGCCCAGCCCGAGCAGGTCCGCGCGTTGCGCGAGCTGCAGCCCCGCGTGCCGCCGCGCTTCGTCGAGGGTGTTGGCCCGCCAGTCGGGCAGCGTGAGCCCGCGGCCGTAGATCGCGCGGGGCGTGCCGGTCGCCGCCTGCCACTGCACGATCCAGCCTCCGCCCGCTTCGCGGTCGAACGCCGCCCACGCCGCGGCGACCTCGGGCCGGGGGGCAGGCGGCGCGGCCTGGCCGGGAACGGCCTGGGCGCGGACGAGGCCGGTGAGGAACAGCGCGCCGGCGAACGGCACGACCAGTTTGGCTACGGGCATGGAGAACACCACGAGGACGACGGGCGGACAGGCACAAGAGGGCGGAGAGCACCGTAGTCGCACCGGAGCGCGCGGTCCAGATGGGCCCGGCCGCGGCCCTGGCCCGTCGCGGCGCTCAGCGGGAGCCAGTAGGCTCCTGGTCGCCGATCCCGCCGCCGCCCAGGGCCTGGTAGAGGGCCACGACGTCGACGCAGCGGTCGGCCACGCTCTGCAACCGCTCGCTCCGCGCTTCCTGCCGGCGCCGCTCTGCGTCCAACATCGCGTACTCGCTGACGCCGCCCAACTCCAAGCACGCACTGGCGACTCGATACGCGTCCTCCGCCTGTTGCGCTGCCTCCGACAACAACGCGTGCGTATGCCCGTCGTGCTCGAGGCTGCGCAGCACGTCGGCGACGTTCTGGAGCGCCTGGAGAACGGACTCACGATAAGCGGCTCCCGCCTGCTCGAAGGCCGCGACGGCAGCGCGCTCGCGGGCTCGGAGCTCCCCGCCACGGAAGACCGGCGCGAGCAGGTTGGCGCCGAAGTTCCAGAGATTGATGCCGTTCCCGAACACGTCGTTCGCCTCCAGCCGGCTGGACGAGATCGAACCGCTGAGCGACAGGCTCGGATAGAGCGCCGCCGTGGCCACTCCGACATCGGCGCAGGCCCGGTGCAAGAGCGCTTCACCGGCGCGGATGTCGGGCCGCCGCCGGACCAGTTCGGCGGGCAGGCGCAGGGGCAAGGTCGCGGGCAGCTGCAGGTCCGACAGACGGATCGCGGGAACGTTCGCGGTGCCGGGCGGCTCGCCGGTGAGCACGGCCAGCAGGTGCGCGGTGTGGGCCCGCTGCGCCCGCAGCGGCGGCAGCGCGGCCTCCGCTTGCAACACTCGCGACCGTTCGTTCCGGACGTCCACCGCGGCGACACCTCCAGCGGCCAACCGACCCTCGGAGATCTCGAGCTGCCGGCGCCGCGCCGCGAGCCCTTCCTCGAGCGCATCGAGGCGCGCGTCGAGCGCGGCCATGCGGATCGCGGCGACCACGACGTTGCTCGCGAGTGTCAGCCGGGCGGCCTCGAGCTCGAAGGTCTCGAACTCCACGCCGGCGTCCAGGGCCTCGAGCTCCCGCCGCACGCCGCCGAAGACGTCGAAGACATACGACGCCTCCGCGCCGAGGCTGAAGACGTTGAAGACGCCGGGATTCGGCGCCTGGGGAAAACCCACGACCGCGGGATCGATGTGCTGGCGAACGGCGCCGGCCGTCGCATCGACCTGCGGCAGCCACGCGGTCCCGGTGCGGGCCGCGAAGAGCTCCTGCGCCTGGGTCAGCCGGGCCCGCGCCGCGGCGAGAGTCGGGCTCTGCACGAGGGCGCGCCCGACCAGTTCGGCCACGGGCGGCGACCCGAACACCGTCCACCAGTCGTTCGGGATGGCAACGTCCTGGTCGAGAACGGGAGCGTGAGGCCCGGAGGGCTGCGAGACCGGCGTGTAGCGCTCGGTCTGCGGCCGTGCCGGCGACTCGTGGTCGGGGCCCACGGTGCAGGCACCGGCTGCGGCCAAGACCGCCACAAGGAGACCCGATGGTTTGCGTGGACATGGCACTCCCCATCGCACGCCACTGCGGATGCGAGCCCAGCTGCTCGTGCTTTCGGGTGCCGTGTCCACGCAAACCATCAGTTCGGGGTTCAATCGAGGGTCCTCCGATAGAAGCGAACAGCGACGAGCATGACGACGAGGGCGAAGACCGAGGGCGGCCAGAGGCTCGACGCGAGCTCGGGCCAGTCGTTTCCCTTGAGCAGGATGCCGCGCACCATGCGGTTGTAGTGCGTGAGCGGCAGCAGGCTGCCGATCGCCTGCGCCCAGTCGGGCATGCCGCGGAACGGGAACATGAAGCCCGACAGCAGGATGTTCGGGAGGAAGTAGAAGAACGTCAGCTGCATCGCCTGCAGCTGGTTCTGCGCGAGGGACGAAAGCGTGATGCCGACGGTCAGGTTGCAGGCGATGAAGAGCAGCGACGCGCCGTAGAGCGCGACCACGTTGCCGTGGAACGGCACGCCGAAGACGTATCGCGCGGCCAGCAGGATGATCGTCGCCTGGATCAGGCCGATCACCACGTAGGGCACGATCTTGCCGGTCAGCACCTCGAGCGGCCGCAGCGGCATCGACAGCAGGTTCTCCATCGTGCCCCGCTCGCGCTCCCGCGTGATCGCGAGTCCGGTCATCATCACCAGCGTCAGCGTGAGGATCACGCCCATCAGGCCGGGCACGATGTTGTACTGCGTGATGGATTCGGGGTTGTAGAGGCGATGAACCGCGACCTCGAAGGGTGCAGGCCCCCCCGCCAGAGGCGCGAGCGGCCCGACCAGATCCTTGCGGGCCACGATGCCCGCCAGCTCCGAGACGGTGCCCAGCGCGGCGCCCGTAGCCGCCGGGTCAGAGGCATCCGCCTCGAGCAGGATCCGCGGCCGCTCCCCGCGCAGCAGGCGCGTGGTGAAGTCCACGGGGATCGACAGCACGAACTGGACGTCGCCGCGTGCCAGCGCTGCGCGGCCGGCCTCCTCGTCGGGCAGCTCGCCGACGACATGGAAGTAGTCCGAGGTCGACAGGGCCGTGACGAGCGAACGCGTGAACTCGCTGCGATCGGCCGAGATGACGGCCGTCGGCATGTGCTTCGGGTCGCTGTTGATCGCGTAGCCGAACAGCGCGAGCTGGATGATCGGGATGCCGACGATCATCGCGAACGTGACGCGATCCCGCCGCAGTTGCAGGAACTCCTTGGTGACCATCGCCCACCAGCGGTCCAGGGAGAACCAGGCGTCGCCGCGTTCGTCTGCGCTCACGACGACGCCCCTCCCCAGTTGTCCGTGGCGCGTTGGATCAGGTGGATGAAGACGTCCTCCAGGCTCGTGGCAACGGCCCGCTGCGCATGGTCGCCGCCGGACGTCGCGGCACGCAGCGATGCCTCCAGCGCGGTCGGGTCCTTGCCGGTAACGTGCAGCGTCTCGCCGAACGCGACCGTCTGCTCGACTCCAGGCTTGCCCTTCAGGCGCTCGGCCAGGTCGTGCAGCTTGGGACCGCGCACCGCGATCGTCGTCAGCCCCTGCGCGGCGACGACCTCCGCCGCCGTGCCCTGGGCGAGCAGCCGTCCGTATGCGATGTACGCGAGTTTGTGGCAGCGCTCGGCCTCGTCCATGTAGTGCGTGCTGACCAGCACCGAGATGCCCAGCGCCGCGAGCCGGTGCAACTCCTCCCAGAACTCGCGCCGCGCGTTCGGATCGACGCCGGCGGTCGGCTCGTCCAGCAAGAGCAGGCTCGGCCGGTGCAGCATGCAGGCGGCGAGCGCGAGGCGCTGCTTCCAACCTCCGGAGAGCGTGCCGGTGAGCTGGCCGGCGCGCGTCGTGAGCCCGAGGTCCTCGAGCGCGCGGTCGACGGCCTGCCGGCGGTCGGACATCCCGTACACGCGCGCCGTGAAGTCGAGGTTCTCACGCAACGTGAGGTCGTCCCAGTAGGAGAACTTCTGCGTCATGTAGCCGACGCGGCGCTTGATCCGGTCCGCCTGCGTGCGGATGTCGAAGCCGAGGCAGGTGCCCGAGCCGGCGTCGGGCGTGAGCAGTCCGCACATCAGGCGGATCGAAGTGGTCTTGCCGCTGCCGTTGGGCCCGAGGAAGCCGAAGATCTCGCCGCGCCCCACCTGCAGCGACACCTCGTTCACGACCCGCCTGCCGCCGAAGCTCTTGGTGAGTCCGCTGACGTCGATGACGAGGGCCTCGGCGTCGCTCATTGCAACAGCACGCGCAGGGGCTGACCGGGTTGCAGGCGCGTCGCCGCGCCCGCATCCGGCCGCGCTTCGGCCATGAACACCAGCTTGCTGCTCGTCTCGTTGCTGTAGATGACCGGCGGTGTGAACTCGGCCTCCGTCGACACGAAGTCGACCTTGGCCGGGAGATCCGCGCCAACGCCGCGGATCAGCACGGCCCGCCCGGGGGCAAGGCCGGCGGCCACCGCCTGCGGCACGAAGAAGCGCACCTTGATGTTCTCGGGCGGCAGCAGCCGGACCACCACCGCGCCGGCGGCGACCCAGTCGCCTTCGCGGTGCGTCGTGTCGTGGACGCGGCCGCCCCGGGTCGCGGCCACGCTCTTCTGGTCGAGCTCCCACCGCGCCCGCTCCAGGGCGGCGCGCGCGGCGGACACCTGCGCGGTCTGGGCCTCGACCTGCGCCACACGGCCGGGCAGACGGGCCACTTCGAGCTCGTGCTGGAGCTGCGCCACCCGCGCCGCGGCGGACTGGCGCAGCAGACGCACCTCGTCCAGCTGCGCCGCGGAGATGCCCCCGACGCGGAACTGGGCCTCGTCGCGCTCGAGGGTCGTGACGCTGCGCCGCTCGTCCACCAGGGCCTGGTCCAGCTGCGCGCTCGTCACGGCCTGCTCGGGAAGTTGCCGCGCGGCCTTGAGGTCGACCAGCAGCGCCTCGGCCGCGGCCAGCTTCGCCTCCGCCTCGCGCAGGCCGGCCGCTTCCCGCGCGCTCTCGAGAGTGAACAGCGGCGCGCCCGCAGCCACGCCATCGCCGCGCTTCACCGCGAGGTGGTCCAGCCGGCCGGCGACCGCGGGCGCGACCGAGACGAATTCGCCCTCGGCATAACCCTGGAAGCCGTCCGGCGTCGAGTCCGCGCAGCCGGCCAGGATTGCCAGCAGCAACAGGGCCAAGCCACACGGCGACGGCATCCCGGCAACGCTACCGGCGCGCGCAGCAATGACAAGAATAGCGACACCGTCAGCGGCTGACGCAGCGCAACCGCTCGCGCGCTTCGTGCTGCCTGGCGGCGGCGACCCGAGGTCGGTGACCAGCAGCGACGCGAGCAGCAGGCAGTGAAGACGGCGCTGCAGAAGCTGGCCGGCAAGTGAAGCGCACCCACGGCGCCCTCGCCCGACGCCGCGCCGCTCGGCATACTCTTCGCCCCCCATGCTCACCTTGTCCGGCGTCACGAAGTCCTACGGCGAACGCGTGTTGTTCGCCGACGTGGCGCTGCAGGTCAACCGCGGCGACCGCATCGGCCTCGTCGGGCCCAATGGCGCCGGCAAGTCGACGCTGTTCTCGCTGATTCTCGGCGCGGAGCACGCCGACGACGGCCGCATCACGCGCGAGCGCGACGCGAAGATCGGTTACCTGCCGCAGGAGAACGCGCCCGTCGGCGACGAGAGTGCGTTCGAGATCGCCGTCGCGATCACGCCCGGCTTCCTGCGCGTGCGGCGGCAGGTGCTCGCGTGGGACCGCGAACACCCGGTCGAGGCGCAGCACCCCGAGGAGCTGCACGACGACGCGCACGAGCGGTATCACGAGCTGAACGGCTACCAGATCGAGGCCAAGGCGCGGCAGATGCTCGGCGGTCTCGGCTTCCGCGACGCGGACATGGACCGGCCGGCGCGCGAGCTCAGCGGTGGCTGGGTGATGCGCGCGCACCTCGCGCGGCTGCTGACGCAGGAACCCGACCTGCTGATGCTGGACGAGCCGACGAACCACCTCGACCTCGAGTCGCTGCTGTGGTTCCAGGAGCACCTCGTCGGCTATCCGGGCGCGATCCTCGTGATCTCGCACGACCGCGAGTTCCTGAACCACCTCGTCTCGGGCATCGTCGAGATCCGCCAGCAGAAGCTGATCCGCTACACGGGCAACTACGACCGCTACGTCGTGCAGCGCGAAGCGACCGACGCGCAGCTGCTCGCCGCGTTCAAGACGCAGCAGAAGGAGATCGCGCACCTGCAGGCGTTCGCCGACCGCTTCAAGGCGAAGGCGAGCAAGGCGACGCAGGCGCAGAGCAAGCTCAAGCAGATCGAGCGCATGGACAAGATCGAGGCGCCGGTTGCCGACGACAAGAAGGTCGGCTTCCGCTTCCCGCAGCCACCACGCAGCGGGCAGCGCACCGTCTGGCTCGAGCAGGTGCACTTCGCCTACGGGCCGACGCAGGTCTATCGCGGTCTCGACTTCGAGGTCGAACGCGGCGAACGCATCGTGCTCGTCGGGCCGAACGGCGCCGGCAAGTCGACGTTGCTGAAGCTGCTCGCCGAGAAGGTCGTGCCGCAGCAGGGCACTCGTGGCCTCGGGCACAACGTGACGGCCGGCTACTACTCGCAATATCGCATCGAGATGCTGCAGCCCGAACGCACCGTGCTCGCCGAGGCGTGCGACACGCACACGCAGATCAGCGAGCAGTTCGTGCGCACGCTGCTCGGCTCGTTCCTGTTCTCGGGCGACAGCGTGTTCAAGAAGGTCGAGGTGCTCAGCGGCGGCGAGAAGAGCCGGCTCGCGCTCGTGAAGCTGCTGCTGAATCCGCCGAACCTGCTGCTGATGGACGAGCCGACGACGCACCTCGACATCGGCAGCATCGACGCGCTCGTCGACGCGTTGAAGCAGTTCGAGGGAACGCTCGTGTTCATCAGCCACGACGTGCACTTCATCCGCTCGCTCGCCAACAAGGTCGTGCACGTCGCGGCCGGCAAGCTGACGACCTACCAGGGTGACTACGAGTTCTACCTGCACAAGACGAAGGCGGCCTCGGCGCGCGCCGCGCTGACGGCCGGCGCGATCGGCACGGGCAAGGACGGGAAGACCGCGAAGGCGGCGAAGCCGGTCACTCCGGCTGCTGCAGAGGCAATTGCGACGAAGGAGGCGCAGCGCGCGCGCACGAGCCAGATCAAGCAGTTGAAGCAGGCGGTGCAGAAGCTCGAGCAGGAGATCGAACGGCTCGAGACGCGCAAGGCCGAGATCGAGTCGCTGCTCTCGCAGCCCGAGATCTGGCACGACGTCCCGCGTTCGTCGGCGCTGTCGCGCGAGCTGGACGAGAATGCCGCGCGGCTCGCCGTCGTGTCGCCGCAGTGGGAGCAGAAGGCCGAGCAACTGCAGGCGCTCGAGTCGGCGTGACGGCGAACGGCCCCCGCTCGGCGCCGGCCTGCCGCAGCCTGCGGGCCACGAAATCAACGACCACCGCCACCGTCCCGTCCTTCCATCGCCGCTTCAGCGCGTAGCGGACGCGACCAGGCCCTGGCAGCCTCGGCCGGCCTCGTCTCTAATCGCCGGGAGAGGAATTGCCATGCTCACCACACTGACGAACGTGACGCGCCCAGCCGTGGCGCGATCGTTCCTGCTCGTCGGCTTCGCGTGTGCATGCGTGGCGACCGCGAGGACGCAAACAAACCTGATCACCTGGGGTGCGACGGTGACGGACAGTCGGTTGCACGCAGAGTCGTTCGTCCAGGTGGTAGCAGGTTGGGGGCACTGCGTTGCCCTGCGCGGTGGTGGCAGCGTCGCGGCCTGGGGCGCCAACTCGTCCGGCCAGTGTAACGTGCCGGCGCTGCCGCTCGGCCTCACCTACGTCGAGGTGGCAGGAGGCGGGAGACACACCGTAGCGCGCCGCAGCGACGGCAGCGTCGTTGCCTGGGGCCTCGACTTCGATGGCCAGTGCAACGTGCCGGCAGTGCCGTCCGGCCTGACCTACGTCGAGATCGCGGGGGGTGACGATCATTCCGTGGCGCGACGCAGCGACGGCACCGTCGTGGCCTGGGGCCGCAACACCAGTGGCCAGTGCAATGTGCCGGCCCTGACGCCGGGCCTCACCTACGTCGAGGTCGCCGCAGGTGGCGAAAACACCGTGGCGCGCCGCAGCGATGGCAGCGTCGTGCAGTGGGGCTATGTAGCGGTCCCCGTCCCGATACTGCCGCCTGGGCTCACCTACGTCGAGGTAGCGGTGGGCTACTCCCACATCGTGGCGCGACGCAGCGACGGCAGCGTCCTGGCGTGGGGTGGCAACTCTTCTGGTCAATGCAACGTGCCCGCACTGCCGCCTGGACTCACCTACGTCGAGGTGGCAGCAGGTCAGGACATCACCGTTGCACGCCGCAGCAACGGCAGCGTCCTGGTCTGGGGTGACATCTCCTCCGGTGTGTCCAACGTGCCGGCCCTGCCGCCGGGACTCACCTATGTCGAGATCGAGGTGGGCATGAACCACATCGTGGCGCGACGCAGCGACGGCAGCGTCGTGGCCTGGGGCAACAACGAGAACAGTGAGTGCAACGCACCGGCACTGCCGCCTGGACTCTCCTACGTCGACGTCGCCGCGGGTGAGTTCTACGTCGTGGCACGCCGCAACGACGGCAGCCTCGCGGCGTGGGGCGACAACTATTATGGCCAGTGCAACGTGCCGGCGCTGCCGCCCGGCATTGTCTATGCCGAGGTTGCGCCGGGCAGCACGCACACCGTGGCCCGCCGCAGTGACGGCAGCGTCGTGGCGTGGGGTTACAACGGGTACGGCCAGTGCACCGTGCCCGCGCTGCCACTCGGCCTCACCTACGTCGAGGTGGCAGCAGGCGGGGCACACACCGTTGCGCGACGCAGCGACGGCAACGTCCTGGCCTGGGGCCTCAACTACTACGGCCAGTGCAACGTGCCGGCGCTGCCGCCCGGACTCACCTACGTCGAGGTGGTGGCGGGTTGGGACCATACTGTGGCGCGCCGCAGCGACGGCAGCGTCCTGGCCTGGGGCCACAACCAAGCTGGCCAGTGCAACGTGCCAGCACTGCCGCCTGGACTCACCTACGTCGAGATCGCGGCGGGTTACAATTGCACCGTCGCGCGCTGCAGCGACGGCACCGTCGTGACCTGGGGCTCATCTACTCTCAGCGTGCAGCCCGCTCTGCCGCCCGGGCTCACCTATGTCGAAGTGACGACAGGGTTCGCACCACACGTCTTGGCACGACGCAGCGACGGCAGCGTCGCCGCCTGGGGCTCCAACGTTTTTGGTCTGTGCAACGTGCCACTGCTGCCGCCGGGCATGACCGTCTCGCGGATCGGGGCGGGCCGATCGCAGTCGGCTGCCATCATCCAGTCTGGCGGTTTCAACACGTTCGCCGCGGGCTGTCCCGGCAGCGCCGGCGTGACCCGACTCGATGCCACGCCGCCGCGCGTTGGAGCCACCACCGACATCGCACTCCAACCGCTGCCGCAGAACGTGGCCGTGCTCGTCTTGGGCTTCAGCAACGTGACTTCCGCCTTCGGTTCGCTGCCGCTGGACCTGACCAGCTTCGGCATGCCGGGCTGCCTCGCCCGCGTATCGCTGGACTGCTCGGCGCTCGTCCAGGGCGCCGGTGGCATTGCCACCTACACGCTCACGGTCCCGGGTCTGCCCGCACTCGCGGGCTTCATCGCGCACGGCCAGGCGATCGTGTTCGACCCCGCCGCGGGCAACCCCGCAGGTCTCGTGATGTCCGACGCGATCACATTCGTCGTCGGCCCGTAGGATCCTGGCTACTCGATGCCCTCGTCGACGAGCTGTTCGGCGAGCCTGGCCGGGTTGTCCGCGAAGGCGACGAGATGATCGCGATCCGCTCGCAGCAGAGCTTGTACCTCGCGCACGAGATGCCGAGAAGATCGAGTCCGAGCCGAGACGGCTATGCTCCCCACCACCATGCAACGACATCTCCGCGGCGCCGCAGCGCTCGCGCTCATGGTCGCCTGCAGCCTGGAACTCCGAGGTCAGGCCGACATCGCGACACCGCCCACAGTGCCGCCTGCACGATGCAGGCTGCTCGTGTTCGGCGACCCGAGCAAAGCCAGCCCGCCTGAGCAGCTGGCGCTGATGGAACGGTCGATCGCCGGCGTGGCAGCGGCGTTCGCCGCCCACGGCTTCGAGGTGGACCTCGTGCCGACCGAGGATCTGAGCGCCAGCGTGGTTCGAGAGCGCCTCGCCGAGTACGAGCGCACGCTGACGAAGGAGGACACGTTCGTCCTCTACTCCCACAGCCATGGCGGACCGCTCGGCACGTTCTTCGGCGGCTGGGTGTGGTTCGCCGAGCGCATCCTCGCGCTGCCGGCGCGCAACGTGGTCGCGCTGACGATGTCGTGTCAGTCGGGCATGCTGACGGACAGGTTGCTCGCCCGCAAAGCGAAGTGGGAAGGCCGCCGTGCGCTGGGCCGCAGCCTCGTCGTGCTGACACCCGTCGACGCGAGCCAGAACGCGGGCCCGTCGCCGGAGCCCGGCATCGGCAATCCGTTCACGCACGCGGTGATCACGGCGGTGCAAGGCGACGCCGACGGTTGCTCGGGCCGCGAACGCAATGGCCGCGTCGAACTGCAGGAGCTCGTCGACCACGTGCTCGCCGTCACGCGCGCGAAGAGCCGCGACCAGAGCTATCACCCGCAGTTCGCCGGCGTGTTCCCGGCAGAAGCGACGTTCGTCACCGTGACGCAGAAGGCCGCGGCACCGCCGCACGGCGCGCCGGAGCCGGCCGCCCCGGGGCTCGCTCCGACCGGGCTGCCCGCGCCTGCCGCGCTGCGTGCGGTGACCGCGTGGACGATCGAGTCGCGCGTGCTCGGCGAACGCCGCCGCGTGTTCGTCGCGCCTCCGCCGGGATACGACGCGAACGCAACGGTGCGCTATCCGGTCCTGTATCTGCTCGACGGCGGCATCGACGAGGATCTCGTGCACGTCGTCGAAGCCGTGCACTTCGGCTGCACGTGGAACCTGCTGCAGCCGATGTTCGTCGTCGGCATCGAGAACACCGACCGCCGCCGCGACTTGACCGAGCCGACCGAGGTCGAAGCCGAGCGCGCGGCAGTACCGCGCGCCGGCGGTGCGGCCCGGTTCCGCGAGTTCTTGCGCGCCGAGCTGATGCCTGCGGTCCGCGCGTGTTTCCCCACCGACGGCCGCGACGCGCTCATCGGCGAGTCGCTCGCCGGCCTGTTCGTCGCAGCGACGTTCGTCGAAGCGCCTGAGCTGTTCGACGACTACATCGCGCTGTCCCCGAGCCTCGGGTGGAACGGCCGCGCCGTCGTGCAACGCGCGCGCGACCGCCTGCCGGCGCTCGCGGACGCGAAGGCGAACGTGTACTTGGCGACGGCCGACGAAGCCGACATCGTCGGCGCCGTCGAGGACTTCGTGGTTGTGCTGCGCCGGCAGCTCCCGGCGGGGATCACGCTCGAGTATCACGCCATGCCCGCGGAGTTCCACGACACCGTGTTCCGCGCCGCCGCGCCGCGCGCGCTGCGCCGGCTGTTCGCACGCCGCAACTGAGGACAGCCCCCGCGGGCTGCGCCTCGAAGCGCGCGCGGATCAGCAGCCACACGAGCCGAGGCGTCCGCTACTTCTTCGGCGCAACCTTCTCCGGCGGGACCGCAGCGACGTCGACCTGGAACTCTGGCCGCACGATCTGCTTGCCCGCCTCCTTCTCGACCTTGACCAGCAGGTCGCGCCCGGGCTGCTCGCGCATCTCCTTCGTCAGACGCGGATCGTCGTCGAACACAATCCCCCCGACGAACAGACTCTGCGAGCCGAGGTCGACGTGCACGTGGATGTGTTCGGGCGTCGTCGAGCGCGGGTACCCACCCGGCCGGATCGTGTGCAGCACGAACTGCCCCGCGTCGTCGGTGCGCACGTAGCCGAACAGCCGCGCGTGCATCTCGTTCGCGTCCATGCCCGAGAAGTGCGGCGCGCGGTCCGAGTACCAGCCCTTGCTGCTCGTGTGGTAGGCGTAGACGAGCGCGTCGGCGACCGGCTTGCCATGCCGGTCCTTGACCGTGCCGCGCACGACCAACGGCTGGCCGGGTTCGCCGGGCGGCAGCATCGCCAGCTCGCCGCGCGTCGCACGATCGCGCACGAGGTGGTGGAACACGTTCAGTTCGCGCAGCGGTGCAAGCTCCTTGTCGGCGAGCAGCGCTCCAGCGGTGGCGCCACCTTCTGCGGCCTTGCGCGTCTTGGCCAGCAACGGCGCGAGCTCGCGGTCGTCGTCGGCGCGCGGCTTCGTGAGGTCCTCCGGCGCAACGACGGGCGGTGCCGGCGACGGCGTCTGGGCACGCATGGCGGGAACGAGCAGCGAGACGAGCACGAAGTGGATGGTGCGCATGGTCGTGAAGACGAAGCGTTGGCCACGTCGCGAGCGCATCGGGCAACGTTCCCTCCGAGTCTCCTTGCTGGCTTCCTTCATGGCCGCACGGTGTTGAGCTTGCCGGTCGTGAACAGCACAGGAACGCGCCCGACCTCGACGTCCTTCCGCAGCAGCAGCACGCTCGTTCCGAGGTCCGACACCGTGAACGGCTCGCTGCGGCCGTCGTGCAGCTCGACTTCGCGCGACGCGTAGGTCGACGTGCCGTGGCGGATCGACAGCTCGAGGCGGTGGCCCTCGGCGTCGAGAACGGCCACGCGGCCGAAGTCGCGGCCGGGGCCGGCGTCGACCTGCACGTTGACCAGCGCCGGCACGACGACGCTCAGCTGCTCGAGGTCCGCACCCGCGGTGATCACCATCCTCGCGTCGCTGCGTCCGGCGCGCTCGCCGCGCACGTGCACCGCGACCGCCGCCCGCGACACGTCGGCGAACTCGAAGCGGCCGTCGGCGCCGGACCGCACCGCCTTGCTCAGCAGCGGCTGCGGCCCGAGCCCGCCGCTGCCCTCGCGCGCGCGCTCGAGCAGGACCGGCAGCCCAGCGAGTGGCATGCCGCTGCGGTCGACGACGGACCCGGCGATCCGCGCGAAGCGTTCCTCGCGCGACACGCGCAGTGCGACACCGTTGCTGCCGGCGGCAACCGTCGCCGTCGCGAGCTGCAGGTGGACACGGTCGAACGCGTGCAGGCGGTAGGCTCGCGCAACGAGACCGCGCAAAGCGAAATTGCCGTTGCCGTCGCTGCGCACGAGCCGTGTCCACGGATCGTCGCGCAGAATGCCCTCGATCGTCGCGCCGGCGCGCATCCGGCTCTCGCCCCCGCCGATCTCGATGAAGCCGAAATCGGCCTCGTCAGCGATCCACACGTCGGCCCCCGCGAGTGTGCCGCCGTCGCTGCCGACGACGGTGCCGCGAATCGCCAGCGGCTCGCCGCCCAAACGCAGCAGCAACGGGTCCGGCCACGTGCCGTCGGCGCTGGCCAGCTCGGCGGGCAGCCAACCCGCCTTCACCGCGCGCAACACCGACGCACCGGTCTTGCCGTCGAGTGCGAACAAGCCGGCGGGACTGCTGCGCGTCGCTTCGCCGCCGCAGCCCACCCACGCATCCGCCACGGGCAAACCCGCGAGGTCGACGACCCTGCCCACCCACCGCGCACGGTCGCGGCCGGCGTCGCGCAGCACGATCAGCATGGCCCGATCACCCTGGGCCGGCACCGCGCGTTCGTCCGCGGCGTGCGGCGCACACGCGGTGACGAGCCGCGCGCCGTCGATCACCGGCACGTCCGCGAGCGTGAACGTCCCGTCGGAGCCGCTGCGCGTGCAGTGCTCCACCGTGCTGCACCCGTCGAGGATCGCGCTGAAGCGCGCACGCCAGCCGATCGGCATCGGCACGCCGACGCTGGCCCCCGCGACCAGAGCGCCGCGTTCGTCGACGACGACGCCCTCGAGCACGACGGCGCGCCCGACGACGAGCACGAGCTCGCCGCCGGTCGGTGCCGGCATCGCCGGCGCGAGGATGCTCGTCCAGCCCGGCGTCAACACGTCGAGCCACCCCGGCCCCCACTCGGACGGCACCACGAAGCTGCCGGCAGCGTCGCTCTCGACCTCGCCGGCGGACACAGCACCAGCTGCGAGGTGACGGATCGCAACGCCCGCGACGGGCCGCGCGTCCGCGTCGATGACCCGCCCTCGCGGCAACGCCGTCGGTGCGTTCGCCGCGACGCCGACCGCGGTGCGCAGCGGAGCCGCGGCGGAGTCTCCGTCTCGGGTGGCTGCGGACTGTGCCGGCTCCGCGGTCAGGGCCACGGCGAACGGTTCCCGGCCCGGAGCCGGGTTGTCGCGCCACGGAACGAGGAAGGTCGAGCCGAACCCGACCAGCACGATGACCGCGACCGCGGCCGTTGCCTTGTATTTCATGAAGCCGGCTCCGATCGCCGCCGCCGCGCCGCGTGGTGCGCACGCATACGAGAGCAGCGGCACGAACCACGCGCGCCGGTCGCCGGCGTGCCTGCGGTCGAGTTCTTCGCGCAGCGCGACGAGCGCGCGCCGCAAGCGCGTGTGCACAGTGCGCAGCGGCACGGCCGTGCGCGCCGCGATCGCCGTCGGCGACAGGTCCTGGAAGTAGCGCAGTAGCACGGTGGCGCGATACGGCTCGTCGAGCCGTGAGACGGCTACGACGACCGTGCGATGCAGCTCTAGCTGCTCGAGCAGCCGGACACCATCGGCCGCCGCATCGGGCGCGGCAGCGGCGGCCGCCCGCTCGCGCGCGAGCCGGCGTGCGTCGCCGCGCCGGTGCTGGCGCGACAGGTTGCGCACGATGCCGCCGAGCCAGCGCCGCAACGGCCAGCCGCCGGGCGGGGCGTTCCCGAGCGCCATGGCCAGCGTGTCCTGGGCGAGGTCGTCTGCCGTGTGGGCGTCGCGCGTCAGGTGCCGCGCGAGGTTGCGCACCCACCCGGCCTGCGCCAGCAGCGCCTCACCATCGTCGCGGTCGTTCGTCATCGGGAACCATCCGTCTATTGCCGCGCGCCCCGTGCGTGCGTCAACTTTCTCCCATACGTGCGAACTTCGGGCGCGGCAGCGGCGGCGCGGCGGAGGCGCCCGACAAACCCAGTCCGCCAGCCGACCCGAGCCGGAGGTCCGATGAGCGAACAGCTGCGAAGTCAGTCCCTGGCGAAGCCCATCTTCTGGGGCGTCGCCGTCGGGCTCGTTCAAGCGTTTTCACCGCTCGGGTTCTGGTGGCTCGCGCCAAACCTCGTCTGGTCGCTGTCCGTGGTGATCATCGCCTCGGTGTATGTCGGGTTTGCGGTGGCCGATGGCCGCCCGCGCGTGCTCGCCGTCGAGGTCGGGGTGACGTTCGCGTTCTTCACGCTGGCGACGATCGCGATCGTCGCCTCTCCATGGCTGTCCGTCGTCGCTCTCGTGGCTCACGGCATCAAGGACCTCTGGCAGCATCGCACGCAGTTCGTCGCCAACACGCGCTGGTGGCCGCCGTTCTGCCTCGTCGTCGACTTCGTGGCTGCCGCCGTCATTTCGGTTCTCCTCCTCACCGGCGTCCACCTTCATGGCTAGGGTCCAGGGTGTCCAGCAGCTTCTGCACCTGGGTCTCCGCCAGCCGTCGCCGCGCATTCGGGCTCGCGACCAGCCGGGGCTTGCTGCTCGGCCGCAGGGAGCTGAAACCCGCGAGCGGCTCGTCGGGCGCGTGGCTGCGCCGGTGGCACAGGCTGCAGTGCGCTGCGTAGCTGGTGTGCTTCAAGGTGCCGTAGTCGCGGAACAGTTCCTGGTCGTCCATCGACACACGGCGGAATGCGCGGAGCGAGACCGCGCCGTCGCCCGCAGCGGCCCGTTCGAGCTGCCATACCGCGAAGTCGACGCCGTCGTGGGTGCTGGTGGGATTGGCGCGCGCCAGCGGCTCGCGGTTCCGCAGCACCTTCAGCCGCACGTCGACCACGACCTCGGTCGCGCGCGCCTTGCCCTGGTCGTCGACCGCGACCAGACCCTGCACCAGCACGGCGGTGGTTCCGAGCGGCAGGATCGGCAGGTCGTCCTTGCCGGCAGCCGCGAGCTTCGCCAGCACCTGCAGCGTCGCTTCGTGTTCGCCTGGCACCGCGACGAACACGTCGGACCACAGCAGGGAATGCTCGGCGTCGAACAGGCGCGTCGACCTGCGGTCGATCGCCACCAGCGCTGCCGGGTCGATCGCGCCGATGTCGTTCTTCGTCTGGTCGAGTGCGAACGTGGCCAGCGCTGACGACTGCAGCGTCGCTGCCGGCAACCCGAGCCGTGCGGTCGCGGCGCGCAGTGGCGCCAGCAGCTCCGGGTTCTGCCGGGTATCGAGCAGCCGGCGCGAAAGGCGCAGCAGGTCGTTCTGAAGGTAGATCGCGCGGCGGGGCGTCGCCCGCAGCGCCGCCAGCACATCACCATCGAGTGCGGTCAGGTCCTGCACGAATGCGGCAGCTTCGACTGCGGTGAAGCCCTCGCGTGGCAGCTGTCTGCCGTCGCCGCCGAACCAACGCCTGTCGGCGGCGGTGCCGTCGCGCTTGCCGAAGTACCAGCCCTCGCCGAAGAAGTCCGCGGCGGCGCCGCGTTCGCGCGGCAGTGCTGCGGCGATCTCGGCAGGCACCAGTTCGGCGACGTACAGCGCGCGGAACACGCGATTGGCGGGATGCTCGGCGTCCCTGGCGAACGGCGCCCAGGTGGCACCGGGCACGGGCAGGCCGCGGTCGATGTGGTCGGTCGGCTGACGCAGTGGTGCTGGCGTCTGCGCCACCAGCGTGGCGCACAGCAGCAGGAGGATCGGCAGGCGTCGCATCGGGGGATTGTCGGCGCCGGTCACCGCGAGAGGCAAGAGCGTTGGCAGCTGCGCGGACCGAGTCGCACTACGGGCGGTCGTAGATCATGCGGATGCCGCCGCGCATCAGCGGATAGTCATGCTCGTCGAGCCGGCGCGCGGACATGGTCACCTTCTCGCCGTCGAGTGTGCCGTCCAGGTGGATGTCGGTGCCGGCGGTGGTCCAGCGAAGCTCGCCCGTCCGATTCCTGCTGCACGTGAACGCGATGACCGACGCGTCAGCTCCCGGTGTCCGCCGGCATCGCATCATGGTCTCGTCATCGAGGCGAACCGTGATGCTGCCTTCGTCGATGATGACGCGCCGCCACTTGGGCCCGGTGGTGGACGTGATTGCCCATGCGCCTGAAACGGGCGAGGTCTCAGGTGCGCGCGCCGATGACAGAGGCCGGAACGCGACTATCGACGAGGCCGTCACGCTGCCAACGAGGACGATCTTGATCGTCCAGCGAAGTGCCTCCGGCATGCGGCCATCGAACAGTGTGGGTTGCGCGCCCGGCGGCACGCTTCGGTTCGTGACGAATACCGCCAGAAGCCTTCGCGCGTCGTACAGCACGAGGACACCAGCGGAGATCACGATCATGAAGGCGTAGAGCTTGACCTGGACGTCATAGGAGACGTTCATCAGCGTGACGTTGGTCATCACCGCGATGGTGACCAACGCGCCGAGCGTCGCGGTGCGACGGAAACACAGCAACACGATCGCGACGCACTCCACCAGTCCGCCAGAGAAGTTGTACGGCCTCGAGTACTGCATGAAGGTCCACAACAACCGCATCGGCGTCAGCTCGCCCACACGCGTCTCGTAGCTGAGCGGTCCGAGAGGTGGAAACTGCACCGGCAGGATCTTCGCGATCGCATAACTCACGAGTCCCAGCGCGATCGAGTACCGGAGCATCACGCGCAAGGCGCCTTCCACCCAGCCCGCGCGTGGGTGCTTCCGATCGCCGATGGTCCAGACGATCGCGACCACCACGCCGATGACGACTGCCAGGATCAGCCGCGCGTATTCCTCACCGACGTCGCCGTTGTCGCCGGCCGATGCCAGTGTCATCGGCCCGGTCATGCCGAAGAGGATGCGTGCCAGCCAGATGCCCGGCTGCGTGAAGATGTGTCCCCAGCTCACGGCGAGTCCTTCGCTGAACCCGCCGCTGCCTCCGCCAAGGGACGGATAGTTGTTCAGGAACAGTGGCAGGTGGTAGAGACCGAGCGCGACGAGTCCAAATCGCTCGGCGAGCCGGCGGGTCAGGCTGTGAGGGAGTGACACGGCTGCCATTGTAGAGACGCAACCGAGTGCAACCGCGCGAGACCTCCTCCCAAGAACTCGGACTCGCATCACTGACTCACCTCAGGTTTACGTCCGCGACCTGACCATTCACGGCTTCATTGCCTTGTCCGGTGTTCCTGCCTGCATCGTCACGAACAGCAGCGTGGCGAAATGTGCTCGCTGGTTGGGGCAGATGCCTTTCCGAGTTCCATGAGTCCGCCGGGACAGCTTGCGCTGTCTTGACGGCGCGGATCGCCTCGGCTCACCACACGCCCACTTCAACCTGCAGAGAGCCCTTGCATTCTGCCGCCTCGTCCGCAATACTGCACCACATGGTTCAGTTTCAAAGAACCGCGCAGCTCGACGCTGCCTTCGCCGCATTGGCCGATGCGACGCGGCGGGGCGTACTGGAGCAGCTGGGGAGGACGGATGCGTCGATCACGGATCTCGCCGAGAGGTTCGACATGACGCTGACCGGCATGAAGAAGCATGTCGGTGTGCTGGAGGATGCGGGGCTCGTCGCGACGGCGAAGGTGGGTCGCGTGCGGACGTGCAGGCTCGGCCCGCGCCAGCTCGATGAGGTCACGGCGTGGATCAACCGCTATCGCCAGATGTGGAGCGCGCGCTTCGACGAACTCGACCATGTGATCGAGGACATGAAGCAGAAAGAAAAAGAGAGAGCACAGCGATGAAGAACGAGACGAGGGTGGAACGGAAGTCGGAGCGCGAGATCGTCATCACGCGCACGTTCAACGCATCGGCGCGCATCGTGTTCGAGGCGTGGACCAAGGCCGAGCTCTTCCGGCGATGGTGGGTTCCGAAGTCGAGCGGGATCACGCTGTTGTCGTGCGAGATGGATGTTCGCAGGGGCGGTAGCTATCGCTTCGTGTTCGAACACGCACCCGAGCCGATGGCGTTCTTCGGCCGCTATCTCGAGGTGTCGCCCTACTCGCGACTGGTGTGGACGAACGACGAGAGCGGGGACGCTGGCCAGATCAGCACCCTGACGCTCGAGGACCACGGCGACACGACGCGGATCGTCTTGCACGAGCTGTATCCGTCTGCCGAAGCGCTCGAGGCGGCGAAGGGCTCGTACGACGGCATGCCCGAGTCGTTCGGCCAGCTGGATGCGCTTCTCGCCGGATAGCGCACTGGAATCCGTGGAATGCGCGCGGCGCCCGACGCGGCATCCGCGCGTTCGCGCACGCACAGCATGCGCGACGCGCCGCACTGCGTGACCGCGGCTCCACCCGAGGTCCCGCCGTTGCAGTGGGCACGCCAGCAAATGCGCCGGGCTGCGCAACCCGACCTGCGCGCGATGCGCCGGACCGGAGTGTCCGAAAAACCGTTGGCCAGAAGCCCTGGTTTCGGCGCCTAGGCTTTCCCCCGCCCAGTCTGCTCCCCTCCGGAGACCTCATGCATCGTTTCGCCACCGCTCTCGCCGGTGCGCTGCTGGCATCCGTCGCCAGTGCGCAGTTCACCCTCGTGACCCCCAACGGCCTCGCCAACGCCGAAGGGGACAGCAACAACTCGATCCCGTGGAACCGCGGCACGGCGATTTCGCGCATCCAGTACGTCATCGACAGCTCGCACTTCACGAATCAGGGCGTCACCTACCCGATCATCATCAGCAAGCTGCGCTACCGCGCGGATAGCGCCGCGGCGACGATCAACTGGCCCGGCGGCTCGTGGCCCAACATCCGCATCGACATGGCGAGCTGCCCGTTCGACCACGCCGCGGCGAGCACGACGTTCGCGAGCAACCTCGGCCCCGACCTCACGACCGTGCTCAACGGCCCCGTCACCGTGTCGCCAGGCACGGGCAACGGCGCCGGCTTTCCCGGCCAGTGGTACATCACGATCCCGCTAACGACGCCGTTCCCGTACGACCCGTCGCTCGGCAACGATCTCACGGTCGACATCTACGAGGACGGCACCGGTTGGACCGGCACGAGCACGAACTTCGATCAGGTGGCGAACCTCGGCCCGGCGCCGGCGCTCGGCAGCCGCATCTACAGCATCCAGCCGAACGCGCTCACCGCGCCGACCGGCACCTTCAACGCCAACACCGGCGCCGTGACCGAGTTCTCGTATGTGCCCGCAAGCGGCCTGTACGCGATCTTCGACGCGAACGTCACAGGCGGCGCGTCGCCGCTCGCCGTCAGCTTCCTGAACAGCTCGCACACGAACGACGCGGGCGGCATCCTCAGCTACGCGTGGGACTTCGACGGCGACTCGGTGATCGACTCGACCGCGGCGAACCCGTCGTTCGTCTACACGAGCTGCGGCACCTACACCGTGTCGCTCACGGTGACCGACGCGTCGCACACGCCGAACACGATGACGCGCACGGCCTACATCAGCACCGACATCGTGACGCCGCGCTTCACGACGTCGTTCGTCGCGCCTGGTTACATGCAGTTCACCGACACGTCGACGCCGACGCCGACTTCGTGGGCGTGGGACTTCGACGGCGACAGCATCATCGACTCCACGCAGCAGAACCCCGTCGCGCAGCTGCCGATGTGCTCGAGCCAGACGGTGTCGCTGACCGTCAGCCGCCTGTGCAAGGGTCCGTTCACCGTCACGCGGTCCGTGGTCCTCTCGCCGAACCAGTTCACCACGACCCTCGCGGGCAGCAACGGCCTGACCGCGGTCGGTGCGGGCAACACGTTCGACATCCAGGTCACCAACCCGGCCGGCATCACGATCTGCGCGCTCGAGATGTGCCCGGCGATGGCAAGCCCAGTGATCGGCACGCCGCTCGGCTGCACCGTGTGGATCACCGCGAACCCGGGCGGCTACCTCGCCAACCACACCAACGCGGCGGTCTGGCGCCAGGTCGCGACCGGCACGGGCACCTTCGCGGGTGGCACGCTCTCGGCGCCGATTCCGGTGGCGATGACGCTGTCGAACCCGATCTACATCCCGCCCGGCACCTTCGGCATGGCGGTGCACATGACGGCGGGCAGTGGCCTCGCCTACAACTTCACGGCCGCGCCGTTCACCTACTCGGGCCCTGACTTCAACATCATCACGGGCAACGCCAAGACGGCGCCGTTCGTCGCGACCGCCACCGCGAGCCGCGGCTGGAACGGCCGCATCCACTACAGCACGCCGACGGTCGGCAGCCTCGGCGGCTATGGCTACTTCGGCGCCGGCTGCGCGGGCACGCTCGGCATCACGCACGTGATCAACACGACCCAGCCGGTGGTCGGCACGACGGTGAACACCAACCTCGACAACCTCGAGTTCGGCATCGCGCTGATGGTGGTCGGCCTCAGCAACACGCTGTCAGGCGCGATCCCGCTGCCGCTCGATCTCGGCATCTTCGGCGCGCCGGGCTGCCCGCTGCGCGTGAGCCTCGACGTGACCGACACCGTCGTCGGCACGGGCACCACGGCGAACTGGGGCCTCGCGATCCCGAACGACCCGATGCTGCTCGGCTTCCGGCTCTACAGCCAGGCGGCCCCGCTGAGCTCGATCAACTCGTTCGGCTTCGTGACCTCCGACGCCTACGCCTGGTCCGTCGGCCTCTGAGCGAAGAACCGGCAAGGGCCGAGCTCGTTCGGCCCGGCTGCCTGAGGCTGCGTTCGCCACGCGAACGCAGCCTCGCGCGTTTGACGGCAGCGTGAACGGCTTGTCGCCCTTGGTCGCGACCACGGTCAGCGACCACGGCAGCCAAGGCCAGACGGGCAAGGGCGGAGGTTGAGGGATCCGGCCCCGCTGCAATCAGTGCGAGTGCTCGGACCGCTCGACGCAGCAGCCGCTCTCGCCGAGGTTTTCCTCGAAGTCTTCGAGCAGGTCGGTGTTGTGCGACTCGTCGATGGTGATCACGCCGTTCTCGACGGCCGCGCCGGTCAAGTCGAGTTACCCGAGCATCGCCGTCCCGCAACTTCAGTACGCTTGCAAGTTCGTGCGCGCGAAACTCTCGCGCAGCTCCTGACGAAGTAGTGCTAGCATCTGGCTGGCATGGGGCCAGAGCTGGAAGCACCCGCCGTCACGTGCGCGCCAACCGCGTCATCGGTGCCGTCCCTCCGCGCTCGTGCGTGGCGGCACGCACTGTGGACGCTGGTACCGTTCCTCCTGGTCTGGCTGTACTACACGCGCGAGGCACACAGGCAGAAGACGCAGCCTGATCCCGTCGGCCTGCCAAGGGCGCGGCTGCTCTGGTACCGCGAACACCGGAACGAGATCGACCTGCTGTGGCTCGGCGACAGCCGCACATACTGCGCGATGGACCCGGAGGTCTACGACCCGCTGCTCGGCCGGCACTCGCAGAACATGGCCGTGTTCGGTCTCTGGCTGCCGGCACAGTGGTCGTACTTCGAGGACCTGCTGCGCGAAGTGCCGCGCGGCACGACCATCTGCTGGTCGATCGGGCACATCAACTTCAACGCCGGGCCGCGGAACCTCGAGACGATGTACCCGCTCGGCCTCGCCCGCATCGTCCGCTACCTGTGGACCGGCTACCGCTGGGCCGACGTGCGGGGCAACCTCTACAACTTCGCAACCTGGCTGGAACTGCCGCGCCGCGCCGCGGCGTGGCGCGACGACATCGACCACTTCCTGGCGGTGCCGCTGCGCCCGCAACCGGCACCGCCCGCGGTGGAGGATCCGCCCGACGTGCGCTCGCTGCGCGAGCGGGCCGAAGAGCTGCTGGCGCAGATCCAGACCGACCCCCTGGTCGCCTGGCCCAGGATCGTCACGCAGGACGGCCGCCCCACCTCGGTCGAGAACTACACGAAACGCGGCGCCTACCGCCGCTACGAGATCGACGAGTCGTTCTTCCGCCGCAAGCAGGCCGAGATGGCGGCGATCGGCGTGCGCAGTGTGCCGGCCGAGTTCGAGCCCGAGCCGCTGATGTGGACCACTTTCGAGCGCATCCTCGACCTGATGGCCGCGTCCGGCTGCAAGGTCATCGTCAACGAGATCGAAGAGGCGCCGCACTGCTACCCCAATCCCCGGCTGAAGGACGCGGTGCGCCGGTTCATGCGCACGCGCGTGCGGCAGGCCGTCGAGTCGCACGGCCTGATCTACCTGCACGCCGGCCTGGACCAGCTCGTCGACGAGGACTTCTTCGACTACAACCACCTGAACACGCGCGGCGTGAAGCACTACGCGCCGCTGCTCGCCGAGGTCCTGCGCCCGCACCTGCGGCGCGATTGAGCCGTGCTGTTCAACTCGCCCGAGTACCTGGCGCTGTTCGCCACCGCGATGGCGGTCGGCTGGAGCCTGCTGCGCCACCCGCGCCTGCGCATCGTTCTGCTGACGCTCATCAGCGGCTACTTCTACGCGGCCAACAACGCGTGGCTGATCCTGCTGCTGGTGGGCACGACCCACATCGACTTCGCGGTGGCGCGCGTCATGGCCCGCACTGCCGAGCGCAAGCGGCGGCGGCACCTGTTGTGGGTCTCGCTGGTCGCCAACCTGGGCCTGCTCGGCTTCTTCAAGTACTGCAACTTCTTCGCGGACTCGGCCGTCACGGTCTTCGGGCTGTTCGGCCTCGACCTCGGTTGGACGCCGTGGCAGATCGCCTTGCCGATCGGTATTTCGTTCTACACGTTCCACGAGCTGAGCTACGTGATCGACGTCTACCGCGGCGAGATCCCCGCGGAACGGAACTGGTGGGACTTCGCGTTCTTCATCGCGTTCTTCCCGCAGCTGGTGGCGGGTCCGATCCTGCGCGCCGCCAACTTCCTGCCGCAGGTCCACCGCCGGCCCATGCTGGATGCCGAGCAGCTGACCCGCTCGCTGCACCTGGTGATGCGGGGACTCGTCAAGAAGATCGTGCTCGCCGACTTCCTCGGCACGCTGGCCGATCCCGCGTTCAACGCACCGGCCAGCATGGGTCCGCTCGGGGCGTGGGTCGGGTTGTACGCGTTCACGTTCCAGATCTACTTCGACTTCAGCGGCTACTCGGACATCGCCATCGGCTGCGCGCGCTTGCTCGGCTACCACCTGCCCGACAACTTCAACCTGCCGTACGCGGCCTCCAGCTTCAGCGACTTCTGGCGGCGCTGGCACATCTCGCTGTCCACCTGGTTGCGCGACTACGTCTACATCCCGCTCGGCGGCAACCGCATGCCGACGGCGGCGGGCGTCTACCGCAACCTGTTGATCACCATGCTGCTCGGCGGCCTGTGGCACGGGGCGGCGTGGCACTTCGTGCTGTGGGGTTTCGCGCACGCCTGCTACCTCGCGATCGAGCGCTGGCTCGGCGGGCGGCGCGCCGGCGCGTCAGGACCCGGGCCGAGGGCCGGGCTGTGGCGCCGGCTGCTCGTGTTCCACTGCGTGGTGTTCACCTGGCTGCTGTTCCGCGTGCACAACAACGCAGCCCTCGGCGCCTACCTGAGCGCGCTGGTGGGAGCCACCGACGTCGTGACCGTGGCCACGCGCGCGCACATCGCCGCGTTGCTCGTATGTGCCCTGGCCTGGGTGACACAGCAGCTCGGCGTGTGGCGCGACCTCGACGGCTGGGTGCTCCGCCTGCCGGTGCCGGTGCAGGCCCTCGGCCACGCCCTGGTGATGCTGGTGGTGCTGGTGTTCAACAGCCGCGGCGCGCAGCCATTCATCTACTTCCAGTTCTGATCCGGTCCGCGCGAACGCCAGCCAGTCGGTCGCCGACCGCGAGGGACCCAGCGGGCGCAGGGAGACGGTTGCATCCGCAGCAGGTGGTGCCCCGTGATGTGACTCGGCATGAGGTCTGGCGTGAACTGGGTGCGGTTGAGCACGCAGCTGCGGTGCCGCGCGATTCGCCACGGACGCTCTGTGCCTCGCGGAGCGCCCGCGGTGGCTGCGAACTCACGGTTTCCCGTCGGCCCTCGACCAGATGCAGCACGCCCGCGACCTTCGTCAGGCCGGTTGAACGTTCTGCACCCGCGTGCCGACAGCCGGGCGTTCGCGTAGCTTGCGGATCCGTGGCCACCACCCCAGAACCCGCCGAGAACCTGCTCGACGACTTCGCCCGGCTGCCCGTGACGAAGACGCTGCTCGAGCAGCTCGCGCTCGGTTCGCAGCGCAAGGCCGGCGGTCTGTGGGGCGGCAGCGCGGGGCTGCTCGTCGCGGCGCTGCACCGCGCGCACCGCGGCACGATGCTCGTGCTGACGGCCGACGACGTCGACAGCATCCAGCTGCAGACCGACCTCGCCGCGTTCGGCGTGCGCGCGCACGTGCTGCCGCGCGAAGAGCAGGGTGACCTCGGCGAACCCGATGCCGCGTCGCGAAGCGAACGCCAGCGCACGCTGCAGCATTTCGCGGCCGACAAGGCGCCGCTCATCGCGGGCGTCGAAGCGATGCTGCAGCCCGTCGCGACGCCAAAGCACCTCGGCCGCTCCCAGTTCGAAGTGCGCGCCGGCCAGGAGCTCGACCGCGCGCAGGTGCTGCAACGCGCGCAGGCCGCGGGTTTGCGCGCCGTGCCGCTCGTGCTCGCTCCTGGCGAATGCAGCATGCGCGGCGACGTCGTCGACCTGTATCCGATGGCCGCCGATGCGGCCGTGCGTCTCGAGTTCCTCGACCACACGCTCGAGTCGATCCGCACGTTCGATCCATCCAGCCAGCGCACGACGGCCGTGCACGAACGCTACGTGTTGGCACTCGGCTCCGGCGAGGCCGCCGAGGACGGACCCGTGCTCAAGCACCTCGGTCCCGCACACCTCTGGGTCGTCGCCTACGAACCGCTGCGCATCGAAGACCGCCAAGCGCGCACGCTCGCGTTCGCGAGCGAGCTCGGCCACCGCGTCCAGGATCTGCAGGACACGCTGCGCCCGTGCCCGCGCGTCGACGTGTCGTCGCTGCCGAGCCACGACCTCGACTACCGCATCCTGTCGGCGGGCTCCGCGGTCGGCGCCGGCGAAGCGGACCCCGCGGGCCGTCTGCGCAGCGTGCGCGGTGTGCAGGGCCGCGTCCTTCTCTTCTGTCGCACCGAGGAAGAACGGCAGCGCCTGCAGGAGATCTTCGCGCACAAGAACGTCGACCTGCAGCAAGAGAAAGTCGACCTGCTCGTCGGCGGCTTGAGCCGCGGCTTCCGCATCCCCGAGCTGCTGACGACGGCGCTCTCGAACATCGAGTTCGCGGGCGTGCCGCAGCAGGCGCGCGTGCGCGAACGCATCGCGGTGCCGAGCCGCGCGATCCAGAGCTTCTTCGAGCTCGGACCGAACGATCTCGTCGTGCACGCCGTGCACGGCATCGCGCGCTTCCAGGGCACCGAGCTCGTGCACCGCGGCGACGGCACCGAGGAGCACCTGCGGCTGTGTTTCCAGGACGACGTGCAGCTGCTGGTGCCGGCGAGCAAGATCCACCTCGTCCAGAAGTACGTCGGCAGCGGCGGCAAGGCGCCGCTCGACAAGCTCGGCGGCAAGGGCTTCCAGCGCCGCAAGGAACAGGTGCAGGAGGCGCTGTTCGACCTCGCGGCCGAGCTGCTCGAAGTGCAGAGCAAGCGCGCGCTCGTGCAGCGCAAGCCGTATCCGCACGAAGCGCTCGAACGCGACTTCCTCGACGCGTTCCCGTTCCGCGACACGCCGGACCAGACGCGCGCGTGGGCCGAGATCCAGGCCGATCTCGAGAAGCCGTCGCCGATGGATCGCCTGCTGTGCGGCGACGTCGGCTTCGGCAAGACCGAGCTCGCGCTGCGCGCCGCGTTCCGCGTCGCGATCACGGGCCGACAGGTCGCGGTGCTCGCGCCGACGACGATCCTCGCCGAGCAGCACGCGCGCACGTTCCGCGAGCGCTGCGAGCCGTTCGGCCTGCGCGTCGAGATGCTGTCGCGCTACCGCACGGCCGCGCAACGGACCGAGATCGAGGACGGCCTGCGGCGCGGCGCGGTCGACATCGTCTGCGGCACGCACCAGATCCTCGGCAAGAGCGTGACGTTCGAGGACCTCGCACTGGTCGTGATCGACGAGGAGCAGCGCTTCGGCGTGCGACAGAAGGAACGGCTCAAGCAGCTGCGCGCCGAGATCGACGTGCTGACGCTGACCGCGACGCCGATCCCGCGCACGCTGCACAGCTCGCTGCTCGGCATCCGCGGCATCAGCACGCTCGACAACCCGCCGCCGGGCCGACAGGAGGTCGAGACGCGCGTCGTGTTCCGCGACGATCGCCTGCTGCAGGACGCGCTGCAGCGCGAGCTCGCGCGCGGCGGCCAGGTGTTCGTGCTGCACAACCGCATCGCCGAGCTGCAGCCGCTCAGCAACCGCCTTCGCCAGCTCGCGCCCGGGGCGCGCATCGCGATCGGCCACGGCCAGATGGCGGAGGCCGAGATCGAGAAGACCGTGCGCGCGTTCGTGCGCGGCGAGTTCGACGTGCTCGTGAGCACGACCATCGTCGAGAACGGCCTCGACATCGCGCGCGCGAATACGATCCTGATCGACCACGCCGACAACTTCGGTCTCGCCGAGCTGCATCAGCTGCGCGGCCGCGTCGGGCGCAGCTCCGCGAAGGCCTACTGCTACCTGATGCTCGACCGCGACGAACCGCCGGGTCTCGAGGCGCGCGCACGCCTGAAGGCGCTCGAGGAGTTCTCGCACCTCGGCGCGGGTTTCCAGATTGCGATGAAGGACCTCGAGATCCGCGGCGCCGGCAATCTGCTCGGCCCGCAGCAGTCGGGCCACATCGCGGCCGTCGGCTACGACATGTATTGCCAGCTGCTGCGCGCGGCCGTCGAGTCGAGCGTGCAGCGCAAGCCGGTGCTCGTGCACGTCGTCGAGGTCGACGTCGACCTGCGGCTGTCGGCGTTCCTGCCGCTCGACTTCCTGCCCGACCCGCGCCAGCGGCTCGAGCTGCTGCGCGAGATGGACGAAGCCGTCGACGACGAACACCTGCAGCGGCTGCAGGCGGAGCTCGAAGACCGCTACGGCAAACTGCCGCTGCCCGTGTTGACGCTGCTGCGCGTGTTCCGTCTGAAGCACGGGTTGCAGGGACTGTCGGTGCTCGCCGTGCAGTGGGTCGAGCAGGACCGCATCGTCGTGCGGCATCCGCCCGGCGTGCCGCTCGGCGGCAGCTGGCTCGACTGTTTTGCCGACGTGCGCCCGGTCGAAGCGGGCAAGACGCATCTCATGCTGCCGCCGCTCGGACGCGGCCGGAAATACCAGGCGATCGACGTGCTCGAGCTCTTGCTCGCCGCACTGAGCGGCAAGGCGCCGCCGCACCGGCAGCCGGTTCACGGCGCGCCTGCGACGAACAAGACCGGACGCGCGCAGCGCCGCCCGCCCTGGGCCTGAGCATCATTGCGCAGCATCGTCGGCCCGAGCGCTCGCAGACGAACACCCTCGCGGTACCGCCGAGGCTGCCCGGCGGCACGCAGTTCTTCGCGACCGCAGCGGCGCTGGTCCTGCCCGGCAGTTTGCCGAACGGCCTGCACGTGCTCGGCGCGGTGACTCGCAAAGGCGTCGCCAGTTCGTCAACGCGTTCTGAGCGAAGTCCACCGCGGCGCCGAGCGCCGCGGCCGAACTCGCCCAGGATCTCCTCCCGCCCCTTGGCCGCGCGTCAGCGGATCGAATAGCCGGTTTCCGTGCGAGCGAGCGTGCGCGCCGTCGCGACTGCGATACCGCGCAGCACGTCGAGCGACGGCGCCTCCGCGACCCAGACGCGGACTTCGCCCGTTGCAGGCGCGTCGATCGAGATCTTCACGTCGCCGACCTCGACCAGGGAAGTGAAGTCGCGCACGCCCTCGGCGACCAGCGTCACGCCAGCGGGCAACGCAGGCTGTGGCATCACGTGGATCACGCCGCTGTCGAGCCGTCGAACGTCCGCGCCGACCGCAGCCGCGAGCGCAGTGAGCACGTCGGTCGGATCACACGAATTCGGGCGCACGGACACGATCCCCACGACAGCCGGATCGATGACGATTTTGGCCCCGACGACGTTCGCGGTGTACGTGAGCACGTGGCGCAACTCGCCGCGGTCGAAATCCGGCGCGGCGCGCGGCGGCTCGCTTCGCTGGCTCGCACGCCGCAATGCCAGCACGCTGCCGCAGCCGACCACGTCCAGTGACAACTGCTTCGCCACGACGTCGAGCAGTGCGCGTGCGGATACTGCTTCGAGGTCGAACGTGACCCGGCCCGCGAGGTCGCCAGCGACGACGAAGTTCATGCCGGTCTTCGCGTGCAGCACCTTGCCGAGGTCGCGCACGTCGATGTCCTTCACGCTGGCCGTGCAGCGAAGCCGCTCGACCGGCGCGGCCGGGCCGAGGCCGACGACGACGATCGCGCCGAACTCGGCGACACCGGTGCCGAGCTCTGCCGCGATGTGCCCGACCGCCTCGCGCGGCGTGAGGCGCGCGAGATCCACCTTCGACGCGCCGTGCACACCGGGAGCGACGACCATGCCGAACGGGGCCCCCTTCGCGACTGCCAGCAGTCGCGTCACACCATCGCCGGGCGGCGGCGGGTCGATCGGCTCGCACGCCGCGCGCACCATCGCGGTCGTGATCGTGATCTTCGGCACGGCACCCGGCGGCGGTGCCGGGTCCTGCGCGGGCGCCTCGCTTGCACCCGAGCGCCACCGCGCCGTCGCGACGACAACCGCGATGCCGGCGAGCATCAGCAACGCCGCGAGCAGCGTGGCGCGGACCCGCGACTGCCCCGCCGGCGACTCGACGCGAACGCGCGCGAGCACCCGCTCCGCGAGCCCGGCCGGCACGCCATCGCCCGCGACCTCCTCGAGCACGGCCGTCAGCCGCCGCTCGTGCACTTCCCGTTCGAGCTCGGTGTTCACGACAACTGCCTCCGGATGCACTGCTCGAGCCACGCGCGGGTGCGCGCGAGCAGTGTCCTTACGCCGTTCGGCTGCATGCCGAGCGCCATCGCAATCCCGTCTCTGCCCTCGCTCTGCCCGTACGCGAGCTGTACGGCCTTGGCCGCGCGGCCACGCAGCTGCTGCACGCACACGCGCGCGGCGTCGGCGAGCTCGGAGCCGTCGTCGAGCCCTTCGTCCTCCCACGCCTGCAGCGCGAGCGCCGACAGCGCGGCCTCGGCGCGGCGCTCGCCGCGGCGATGTTCGAGCCACGAGTACCGCGCAGCCCTCCGCAAGAATGCCGCCAGCGCCGGAGGCGGCAGGTGCTGCTTGCCCTTCTGCCAAGCGACGGCGAACGCTTCCTGCGTCAGGTCGTCGGCGACGTCGCGCGATGCACCGAGGCAGCGCAGGAAACGCCACACCCCATCGAGGTGACGTCGCACGACCGCAGCGCCGTCACCCGCCGCATTCGCAGCGTTTGGCGGCGCCGGTCGCTGCGGCGCGGCCGGGGGAACCTGCGTGGCTTGCATGCAGCCTTACCTGCCCGAGCCGCGGCCGGGTATCCAGTGACCTCGCGAAACCGTCACTGCACGAGCGAATGGGAACTCCAAGCTGCAGTTCCGGACCGCCCGGAACCGACCCGGGGACGATCTCCCTCGCCGCCCCCAGCGTCAACGCCCCTCCGGAGCCCGACGAGCCCGCACGCCGCCCCGTCCGCACCGTTCGCTGCCCGCCGCGCACACACGGGCGTCGCGGGCTGCTGCTGCTCCCCTTCTTGCGACCGCGGAACAGCTTGGCCAGGAAGCCGCCGAGGATCGCGAGGCCGACGAGGATCGGTCGGAGCGGAATCGGACGCGCCCATGGACCCCCGCTCCAGGTCCGGCGGCCCGCTCCGAACTGGAGCCGGAGCCGATCGCACGCCAAACTCCTGTCCGTCCATCCGCCCCTCGGGCTCCAACCCATGCAGACCCGTTTCTCCCGCCGCGCAGCGCTGTTCCTGCTCGCCGCCGTCCTTGGCGGCCTGACGTGCGCCTGCGCCACCAGCAGCAAGTGGACCAACCAGACCGTGTACGCGCGCGTCGGCATGAAGTTCGAGTCGGGGCGGCGCGAGGTGGGCTGGCACATGTACAGCACGAACCACATCGGCCTGCCGAAGCACATCCCGGCCGGCACGAAGTTCACGGTGAGCGACCAGCACCGCAACCGCATCGATTTGGCTGACGAGGACGGTGTGTTGGTGCAGCTCGAGTTCGTCCCGCGCAGCCACCCGGGTCTCTCGTTCGACGCCTGGCTCGAGCGCCAGCTCTCCACCACGCCCGTCGAGCTGCCGGGCGATCTCGACTCGCGCGAGCGCGACGCGATCGCCCACGGCCGCTACGAGATCGGGATGTCGCGCGCGGCGCTGCTCCTCTCGATCGGCTACCCCCCGGAATCGCTCACGCCGAACCAGAACGACGCGAAGCTCACCTACCAGTCGAAGCGCTACGACAAGATCGCCTTCCAATTCGACGACCGGGACCGCATCTCTGCGATCCGGAACTGACTTCGCCCCGTTCCCACTCGCCGGAGCTCGCGGCCCGGAACCAGCTCTTCCGCCGGTGGTGAGGGGTCCGTGCCTTCAGAACACCATGTCGCGCGCGGCAGTGGCGGCGAAGAAGCCGTTGTGCGCCGCCGCCGAGAACGCGAACGCCTGCACGCGCAGCGCCAGCCCCGCCAGTCCCGGCGGAAATCCGGTCGCGAGCGTGATGCCGGAAGCACCGACGCCGCCTCCCAACGTCAGCAGCAGGGCGGCCGGCGACAGATGCAGTTCGGGCAGGAACACCGGTCCACTCGGCGCCGCCGGCGGCAACCACGGCTCGATGCCGACCAGCACCGGGTCCGCGCCGAAGGTGCCGCCCGGCGACTGCAGGTGCACGGCGACAATGCTGCCGGCGGGCACCGTCGACGGGTTCACGGCGGCCGCCCAGGCCCCGTTCACCGCGAGGTCGAGCGCGAAGTCCTCGCGCGAGCCCACCAGCGCGTCGAACTCGTCGGCGCCCATGTCGGGCGCGGGTCCGACGGTGCGCGGATCACCGTCGATGTCGAACAACGACTGCCCCGCCGCCGCGCCGCCGGTGTGCAGGCACGGTGAGCCCGCGGTCAGGTGCACGTCGCCGCCGGCGAGGTTCACGAACATCGGATCGACGCCGAGCAGCCCGGTCCCCACCACGATGCCCGTCACCGCACCGAAGTCGCAGTCCTGCGCGCTCGCGACGATGCTGTTGGCGTCCAAGTCCGACGGCTGCCCGCCGCGCGTGTTGCCCCAGGCGATGCAGTTGCGCAGCAGCGCCGACGAGGTCGCGTAGGCGCCGACGAACACGCCGCCGCTGACGACGTTGCCCAGCAGCGGCGCGCCGCTGACGTTGCCGGCGACCGTGCACCCGATCGCGAAGAACGCCGTGCCGCCCGAAGCACCGCCGCCGTTGCCGCCGCGCGTGTTGACCCCACCGCCTCCGTTGCCGCCGGTGTTGCCGACCACGGCGCAGCTCACCATCGTCAGGCTGCTGGCCAACGGGTAGCTGCCGGCGTCGAAGCCGCCGTTCCCGCCCCGCCCCGACAGGCCGCCGAGGCCGGCCGGCCCGCCCGTACCGCCGATGTTGCCGGCGAACTCGCACTGCACGAACTTCGCCGGCGACGAGAGCATGACCTCGACGCCGCCATCGCCGCCGCCCCCGCCGAAGGAGAGGACGCTGCCCGACATGCCGCCGGTGCCGCCGAGGTTGCCGGCGAAGCGGCAGCGCGCGATCTCGGCCACCGCACCCGGCAGATCGAACACGAAGTTGGCACCGCCGGCACCGCCGTCACCGCCGCCCGGCGAGCTGCTCGTCACGCCAATGCCGCCCACGCCGCCGAAGTTGCCGGACACCACGCAGTCGAGCAGCCGCAACGCCGACGACTGCGCCAGGATGCCGCCCGGGCCGCCGTAGCCGGCGGGATGCGCTGGCGTCGACATGGTCCCCGGCCCACCTCGGTTGCCCGCGATCACGCAGTGCTGGATCGTCGGCGAACTGCTCACGCATTGGATGCCGCCGGCGGTCGAACGCGGGTAGGTGCCGGTCGTGACGACCAGGCCGAGGCCGTTGGTGATTGTGAAGCCCTCGATCACGCTCGCCGGCGTCTCGTTCGTCACGAAACTGACGACGGGGCCGAGCTGGTTGCCGTCGATCGTCGTCGCCGCCGCTCCTGCCACGCCGCGCACGGTGATCGCCTTGCCGAGGAAGTCGATCCGCTCGACATACGTGCCCGGCAGCACGAGCACGGTGTCGCTCGGCAGCGCCGCGGCGATCGCCGCCTGGATCGTCGCGTGCGTTCCGGGCACCACGAGGGTCGCCTGCGCGGCGGCGCAGGAAACGGAGACGAGCGCGACTGCGAACCGACGCACGAGAGTCGACATGGCCGCCCCACCATAGCAGCCGCTGCGCGCCGCGGCGGATGGGAACTCCAAGCTGCAGTTCCGGCCGCCCGGAACCGACCCGGGAACGTTCTCCCTCGGTGTCTTCACGACGAAGCCGTGGATGGGGAGCGCGGTGACCCGCACGTTCGGGATCCCAACGCCCCCCACCTGCTCCACCGCGACGTACTGCGCGCGGCGCTACTGGGTACCGATCTTCCCGTCGATGCCGTTCGACGTGATCGCACCGCCGAGCAGCTGGTTGACGCCGGGCTGCAGCACGAGCGCCATCGTGAAGACGTGGAAGTTCGAGAGCAGCGGGTCGTTCGGTATCGGGAGCGAGTAGCCGTGCGACGCGCCCGCGACGATCCACGCGTTGAGGACGTCGAGCGACGAGCGCACGCCGCAGCCCGGCGCACCGAGGAAGCCGAGGTCGATGA
>Ga0111538_10000260_pt1 | contig 66675 bp, 75 predicted proteins | sample SoiMethybrSBSTD1_FD_79669 | JGI IMG/M metagenome (GOLD analysis project Ga0111538, IMG submission 79669) | Bulk soil microbial communities from a Populus tree surrounding site in Tennessee, USA - Soil MetaG P. TD hybrid SBSTD1 (version 2)... | ecosystem: Environmental > Terrestrial > Soil >...
CCGTCGACCTAGCCGCTGCGCCAGGATCAGCAGGAGCGCCGAGGACAGCAGGAACGGCTGCACGCCCATGTCCACCAGCCGCGCGACGGTCGACGGACAGTCGTTGGTGTGCAGCGTGGTGAAGACCAGGTGGCCGGTGAGGGCGGCGCGGATGGAGATCTGCGCCGTCTCGAGATCGCGCGTCTCACCGACCAGGATCACGTCGGGGTCCTGCCGCAGGAAGGAGCGCAGCACCGCGGCGAACGTTCGTCCCACGCCCTCGTTGACCTGGACCTGGTTGACCCCCTTGAGGTTGTACTCGACGGGGTCCTCGGCGGTCATGATGTTGTGCTCGGGCGAGTTGATCGTGGAGATCGCCGAGTACAGCGAGGTCGTCTTGCCGGAGCCGGTGGGCCCGGTGATCAGCACCATGCCGTAGGGCTGGTGAATGGCGTGGTTGAACTTCTCGTAGCTCCACGGATCGAAGCCGAGCTTGGTCAGGTCGAGCTGCAGCGACTCCTTGTCCAGGATCCGGAGCACGGCCTTCTCGCCGAAGATCGTGGGCAGGATGGAGACGCGGAAGTCGATCTCACGGGCCCCGTAGCGGAGCTTGATCCGGCCGTCCTGCGGCAGCCGCCGCTCGGAGATGTCCAGGTTCGACATGATCTTGAGCCGGGAGATGATGGCCGGCTCCAGCCGCTTGGGCGGCGAGAGCATCTCGTGCAGCACGCCGTCGATGCGGAACCGGACGCGGAAGACCTTCTCGTAGGGCTCCCAGTGCAGGTCCGAGGCGCCCTTGCGGATGGCGTCGACCAGGACCATGTTCACGAGCTTGACCACCGGGGCCTCGTCGGCCGACTCCTTGAGCTCGAAGACGTCGACCTGGGCGCCGGCCTGCTCGTCGTCGACCACCTCGACGTTGCCGGTGTCGCCGGTGATCTCCGACATCATGTCGGTCATCGACGGGGCAGCGCTCGAGTCGTCGTAGGCGCGCTCGATCGCTTTCTTGATGGCCGCCTGGGGGGCCACCACCGGCAGGATCTGGAGGTTGGTCATGAAGGCCACGTCGTCGAGCGCGAAGACGTTGGTGGGATCGGACATCGCCAGCGTGAGCGTGCCGCCGATACGCTTGACCGGGAGCACTTCGTACTTCTTGGCGATGTTCGAGGGCACCAGCCGGAGTGTCTCGCCGTCGATGTCCAGATTGGTCAGGGTGATGGAGGGGATGCCGTACTGGCGGGAGAGGAAGCCGATCAGCTGCTCTTCGCTGATGAAGTTCAGGCGAACGAGGATCGAGCCGAGCTTGTCCGTCTTGCCCTTCTGCTCGGCCAGGGCTTGACGCAACTGCTCTTCCTTGACGAGCCCCTCGGCGACGAGGAGGTCGCCGAGGCGACGGACCATATGTTGCCCGAGTTTAACTTGGGCCATTCCGAACTATTACTGTAGCGCACCCAGCCTTTTCAACGTATCCGTAAAGGCTCGCACCGCGTCATCCTGGGCCAATATGAAGACCACGCGCTTGAGGGTCGTCTTGGCGGCCTTGAGGTGCGCAAGGAGCGCGCTGATCGAGGCCTCGGCGGCGGCCGGGACGGCCACCTGACCGGCGCCGGTCCCGAGGGCCGGCAGCGCGAGAGATGTGAGGCGGTGCTTGTCGGCCACTGCGAGGACCGAGCGGGTGGCACGGGCGATCGTCTCAGGGTCGGTCTTGAGGTCCGGCCCCATCACCGCCACGTGGATCACGTGGGTGGCGGCCAGGTTCCCGCCGGGGGTGAGGACAGCCTCGCCGACCTCGATCGGGCCCTGGCTCATCGCCTCTTCCTCGATCAGCACTCCGCCCTTGCGCTTGATCGCCGCGGCCACCCCCGTGCTCATGGCGAGCGTGGTGTTGGCCGCGTTGACGATGGCGTCGACCTCGAGATTGGTGATGTCGCCGCGCTCGACGGCGACCGTGGCTGGACCGATCTTGACCTTCATCGCCCCTGCTCCTGCGCCTTGACTGCCTGCCACGACCGCTCGAGCTCTTCGGGTGACACGCTGGCGATCGACGTCCCCCGGGCGTTCAGATCGTCCTCCATGGTAACGAAGCGGCGGCGGAACTTCTCGATGGCCCGCTGCAGCGCTTCCTCGGCATCGAGGGAGGCCAGGCGGGCGACGTTGACGAGCGAGAACATCATGTCCCCGAGCTCCTCTTCGATCTGGCGACGGTCACCGGCCGCAAGCGCGGCCGACGCCTCGGCCGCTTCCTCTTCGACCTTCGCCCACGCCGCCCGCGCGTCCGGCCAGTCGAAGTTGACCCGCGCGGCCTTGCTCTGGATGCGCTGGGCCCGGACGAGCCCCGGGAGCGCCCGCGGCACCCCATCGATGACCGACCGTCGCCGGCCCTGCCCCTCGGCCTCGCGCTGCTTGATGGCTTCCCACTGCGTGAGTGCCTGATCCGGCGTCTGCACCCGTGCGTCGCCGAACACATGCGGATGGCGGCGGATCATCTTCTCACCCAGCCGTACGAGCAGATCGGCCATCGTGAACTCACCGCGCTCGGCACCAATCTCGGCGTGGAACACCACCTGGAAGAGCAGATCGCCGAGCTCTTCGCGAAGCCCATCGACGGAATCGGCCTCGATGGCTTCGAGGACTTCGTAGGCTTCCTCGATCAGGTAGGGCTTGAGCGAGGTGCGTGTCTGCTCGCGATCCCAGGGACAGCCCGCAGGCCCACGGAGACGATGCATGATGTCCAGGAGCCGCTCGAAGAGAACACCGGGGGACTGGGTCATGTCCGTGCCTGGCGGTCGAGTCATTATACCGTAGGGGTTTGCAAGGGACGCTATGTTCGCACCCACGTACATGGCTGAAGCGCTGCTGAGGTCACGACGCAGTCCGGATGACTGCACGGCCCGGCTCAATGGTCACGCTCTCGATGTGCGAGGACAACGGCCACCGGAGCAAGCCCATCCCGCCCGGGTCCAGAAGGAACCGGAGCGCCAGGGCCGGCACACGCTGGCGGCCTACCACGAGGGCGTCCACATTCACTTGCAGATGACGCGGGTGTTGCTCTTCGACACGGACGTGGGCGCCAATCCGAAACCAGACCCGGTGCTCTCGCCAGCCCGCCGGTAGCAGGCTGCCGAGCGTCGAGAGGGAGACCTCCTCGAGAATCCGGCTCAGCGGGCGGTACCCGGTGAACTCGATTCGATCGCCGCCCAGGAGGCGGGCGCTCGGTGCCCCCAGTTGCACGCCCCGGGCTTCGACGAGGTGACGGCTGAGGAGGGCGTTCACCTCCGCCTCGGTGATCACGACCGTCTCGCCGGGGCTCCGTCGGCGACGGGTCAGATCGAAAAGCTTCTGCTGGGCGCGGGAGCCGTCGGCCGGCGTCGAGAGAACCGGGGTCGTCCCCGGCTGCGCCAGCATCCGCGCGCCGATCCCGAGCAGCGAGCTCGTGACAAACACCACGAGGGCGAGCCCGACGACCACGGATACGCAGCCGGTGCAGCCCAGCTTCATCGCCGCTCACGGTACCACCCCACCCTCGTAAGTCACCGCAAGCCCAAGGCCCAGGGCGCATTTGACAGTGCATGACTCAGATGATATACGTACTGTGTACTCAGGGCCGGCAGGGGGTCAGCTATAGCTATCAAGGAGGGCACTATGGCGATGCAGCGTTGGCGTCCGTTCGGGTTCGCGGATCGGTGGGAGCCACTTCGGAACCTGTCAGACATGCAGGGTGAGATGAACCGCCTGTTCGAGACGTTCGTCGGTCGACCGGCGGTTGGAACGATGACCTCGGGTCGCACGTGGATGCCGCCCGTCGATATGTCCGAGACGGCGGACGACCTGGTCCTGACCGTGGAAGTTCCGGGGATCAGCGACAAGGACGTTTCGGTGTCGATCACCGGTGACCTGCTGTCCATCAAGGGAGAGCGGCGCTGGGAGCCGGGCGCGAAGGAAACCAAGGACAACACGGTCCTGCACGTCGAGCGGGTCTACGGCCAGTTCGAGCGGATGATCCAGCTTCCCTTCGCAGTGCAGGGCGACAAGGTGAAGGCCACCTACCGTGACGGCGTTCTCGAGGTGAGGCTGCCGAAGGCGGAAGCGGTCAAGCCGCGGGCGATCAAGGTCGACATTCTCTAGGACACGCGGAGGGGCCCGCTCGGCCGGGCCCCTCCCAAGTCTCGGCAGGAAGAAAGGACAGCGGACATGGCGAAGGTGATCGGCATCGACCTCGGGACGACGAACTCTGTCGTCGCGGTGATGGAAGGCGGCAACCCCACGGTGATCCCCAATCAAGAGGGGAGCCGTCTCACGCCCTCGGTGGTGGCCTTCACGAAGGAAGGCGAAATCCTCGTGGGCCAGGTGGCCAAGCGCCAGGCCATCACGAATCCGGAGAACACCGTGTTCTCTATCAAGCGGTTTATGGGGCGGCGCGCCGACGAGACCGTGCAGGAGCAGAAGCTCGTCCCCTACAAGGTGGTCAAGGCCGGCACCGGCGACGCCCGCGTCGAGATCCGGGGCAAGCAGTACTCGCCGCCCGAGATCTCCGCGATGATCCTTCGCAAGCTCAAGGAGGCCGCCGAGGCCTACCTGGGCGAGAAGGTCACGCAGGCGGTCATCACCGTCCCGGCGTACTTCAACGACAGCCAGCGGCAGGCGACCAAGGACGCCGGCAAGATCGCCGGCCTCGAAGTCCTGCGCATCATCAACGAGCCGACAGCGGCCGCGCTGGCCTATGGCCTGGACAAGAAGAAGGACGAGACCATCGCCGTCTACGACCTCGGCGGCGGAACCTTCGACATTTCCGTGCTCGAGATCGGCGAGGGGGTCTTCGAGGTCAAGGCCACCAACGGCGACACCCACCTCGGTGGTGACGACTTCGACCAGCGGGTGATGGACTGGATCGCCGAGGAATTCAAGAAGGAGCACGGGATCGATCTGCGGAAGGACCGCATGGCCCTGCAGCGGCTGAAGGAAGCCGCCGAGAAGGCCAAGGTCGAGCTGTCGTCCACCGTGCAGACCGAGGTCAACCTGCCGTTCATCACGGCGGACGCCACCGGACCCAAGCACCTGGTGCTCACGCTCACCCGGGCCAAGCTCGAGGCGTTGACCGCCGAGCTGGTCGAGCGAACGCTCGGTCCCTGCCGTCAGGCGATGCAGGATTCCGGCGTCACCAACAAGGACGTCCAGGAAGTGATCCTGGTGGGCGGCCAGACCCGCATGCCGAAGGTCCAGGAGGTCGTCCGCAACCTCTTCGGGAAAGAGCCGCACAAGGGCGTGAACCCGGACGAGGTGGTGGCGGTCGGCGCGGCCGTGCAGGCCGCGGTGCTCACGGGCGAAGTGAAGGACGTCGTCCTGCTCGACGTGACGCCGCTGTCGCTCGGGATCGAGACGCTGGGCGGCGTCATGACGACGCTGATCTCGCGCAACACGACGATTCCGACCAAGAAGAGCGAGACGTTCACCACCGCCGCGGACAACCAGGAGTCGGTGGAAGTGCACGTCATGCAGGGCGAGCGGCCGATGGCCCGCGACAACCGGACGCTGGGCAAGTTCCATCTGGTGGGCATCCCGCCGGCGCCGCGGGGGATGCCGCAGATCGAGGTCACCTTCGACATCGACGCCAACAGCATCCTGAACGTGTCGGCGCGGGACAAGGCGACGGGCAAGCAGCAGAACATCACCATCACCGCCTCCTCGACCCTGACCAAGGACGAGATCGAGCGGATGGTGAAGGACGCAGAGGCCAACGCGGCCGACGACGCCCGGCGCAAGCAGGAGATCGAGGTCCGCAACCAGACCGACTCGCTCGTGTACTCGACCGAGCGCACGCTGTCCGAGCACGGCAGCAAGCTGGCCGAGGCCGACCGCAAGGCCATCGAAGACGCGCTGGCGGAGACGAAGGAAGCGCTCAAGGGTGAGGATCTCGAGCGCATGAAGCAGGCCCAGGACACCCTCACCAAGGCGGCCCACAAGCTGGCCGAGGTCATGTACCAGGAGGCGCAGCAGGCCCAGGGCGCGCCGGGTGCGGCCGGCCCGACCAAGACCGCGGGTCCCAAGGAAGGCGAAGTCGTCGACGCCGAGTTCGAGGACCTGGGCGAGAAGAAGTAGGCGAGTGGTGCGGCGAGACTACTACGCGGTTCTCGGAATCACCGCGACCGCGAGGCCGCGCGAGATCCGCCAGGCGTACCAGCGGCTCGCGCGGCAGTACTCGCCGGATGTGAATTTCTGGGACGTGACGGCACGCACGCTGTTCGACGAGATCGCCGAGGCTTACCGCATCCTCAGCGATCCCGACGCGCGCGCTCTCTACGATCGGCTCGGCCCCGGACTGGGCAACGATGCGCTGTCCGCCGGTCGGCGGGGCGACGACTGTCACGTCTCGGTCGAGCTCTCGTTCTCCGATGCGGTGGCCGGCGCGACGCTCCGGACCAACGTGGCCCGCTTCTCCGCCTGCGCCGACTGTCAGGCCACCGGGCGGGTGGACGGGCGCGCGTGCTCGGCGTGTCAGGGCCGCGGCGTGCGACGGGCGGTCGAGATCGTGGCGGTGAGCGTTCCGGCCGGCGTGGACTCCGGGCTTCAAGTGCGGGTACCGGGCCAGGGCCACGCCGGGCCGTTCGGTGGCCCGCGCGGCGACCTGGTCATCAGCACGCTGGTGCACGAGCATCCGTTCTTCGCGCGCAAGGGCGACGCGGTGCACTGCGAGGTGCCCATCAGCGTGTGGGAGGCTCTGCGGGGGGCGCGGATCCGTATCCCGACGCCGCTGGACGAGACCCTGCTGGTCGTCCCGCCGGGGACGTCGGCCGGGCAGGTCTTCCGCCTGCGCGGCCAGGGCGCGCCGCGGCTGGCCGATGGCACGCCGGGTGATCTCTACATCACCGTGCGTGTCGAGGTTCCGCGCGGGCTCGATGCGAGGACCGAAGAGCTGGTGCGGGAACTGGAGCGATTGGTGCCGGGCCCGACGCGGGAAGACCTGGCGCGGTACCGGGGAGGAGCGTCGTGACCGATCGGACCAAGCCCGTCTACATGATCGGCGTCGTGGCCGAGATGCTGAAGGTGCATCCCCAGACCCTCCGCTTCTACGAGAAGAAGGGGCTGGTGCGACCGGGGCGCACCGAAGGCCAGACGCGGATGTACTCCGACGAGGATCTCGAAGACGTCGCGCGTTTGCTTCGACTTACGCGTGATCTCGGCGTGAATCTCGCCGGGGTGGAAATCGTCTTAAAGATGAGACGTCGAATGATCGAGATGCAGAAGCAGATCGAGGACCTGCTGGCCTACGTCCGCGAATCCGGCGGCGAGGTGAAGGAGGACGCGCCCCGCGAACCGCGCGAAGCGCTGGTCCGCTCGGCCGCCAACCAGCTCCGGTCGATCGATCTCTTCTGAGAAAGCGATAAGAGATGAGTGACGCGAAGGACCTCCGGACCGGGATCGTTCCCGACATCCTGGCCATCTTGCCGCTGCGGGGCAGCGTGCTGATGCCGCACGCCGTGCTGCCGCTGGGCGCCGGGCGAGCGTCGTCGGTCCGTCTCATCGAGGAGGCGGTCCAGAGCGGTTGGCTCGTCGGCGCGGTCATGCAGCGCGATCCCAAGGAGGACGCGCCCGATCAGGGCGGTCTGTTCCCCGTGGGGACCGTCACCATCATTCACAAGGCCATGAAGCAGTCCGACGGCAGCATGCGGCTGGTGGTCCAGGGCCTCGGCCGCTTCCGCATCCTCGAGATCGTGCAGCGCGAGCCGTACCTGCGCGCCCGCGTGGAGGCGGTGGTCGAAGACGACCCGGCCGCCGACGTGGAGCTGGAGGCGCTGGTCCGGAGTGTTCGCACGCTCTTCGAGAAGGTCATTACGCTCTCGCCCGGCCTGCCCGACGAGTTGATCAACGTCGTGGGCAGCGCCAACGAGCCCGGGCCGCTCGCCGACCTCATCACGGCGTCGGTGCCCACGTTCGGCAACGAGGTGAAGCAGGAGCTGCTGGAGACGTTCAATATCCGTGAGCGGCTGCAGAAACTGGCCAGTGCCTTGGCCAAGGAAGCCGAGGTCGCCGAGCTGGGAAGCAAGATCCAGTCGGAGGTGCAGTCGGAGGTCTCCAAGACCCAGCGCGAGTACTACCTGCGCGAGCAGCTGAAGGCGATCCAGAAGGAGCTGGGCGAGACCGACGAGCGCACCGCGGAGCTCGACGCGCTCCGTCAGAAGATCGACGAGGCGGGGATGACCGAGGAGGCTCAGCGCGAGGCGATGCGCGAGCTCGACCGGCTCAGCAAGATGCCGCCGGCCGCCGCGGAATACACGGTGGCCCGCACCTACATCGACTGGCTGGTGGCGATGCCGTGGAAGCAGGAGACCACCGACGCCGTCGATCTCGATCGGTCGCGGGGCATTCTGGACGAGGATCACGAGGGGCTGGACAAGATCAAGGACCGGATCCTCGAGTACCTGGCCGTGAAGAAGATCCGGCCGGAGGGCAAGGATCCGATTCTCTGCTTCGTCGGTCCTCCCGGCGTGGGCAAGACGTCGTTGGGACGGTCGATCGCGCGGGCGCTCGGGCGGAAGTTCCACCGGCTCTCGCTCGGTGGCATGCGTGACGAGGCCGAGATCCGCGGCCACCGGCGCACGTATATCGGTGCGCTCCCTGGGCAGATCGTGCAGGGGCTGCGCCGGGCGGGGACCAAGAATCCCGTGCTGATGCTCGATGAGATCGACAAGCTTGGCATGGACTTCCGCGGTGACCCTGCCTCCGCCCTGCTGGAGGTGCTCGATCCCGAGCAGAACGGAACGTTCCGCGACCACTATCTCGACGTGGCGTTCGACCTCTCGCGGGTCCTGTTCATCACGACGGCGAACGTGCTCGACACGGTGCCGGCGCCGCTGCGCGATCGGATGGAGATCATCCATCTGGCCGGCTACACCGAGGAGGAGAAGGTGGCCATCGCCCGCCGGCACCTCGTGCCCAAGCAGGCACGCGAGCACGGGCTCGATCCCGAGCGGGACATCGAGTTCACGCGCGAGGCGTTGCGGCTGCTGGCGCGCGGCTACACCCGCGAGGCCGGCGTGCGGAGTCTCGAGCGCGAGATCGCCAGCGTCTGCCGGAAGGTGGCGCGCCGGCGGGCCGAAGGGCAGACCGAGCTCACCCAGGTCACGCCCGATGCCATCACCACGTTCCTGGGCACGCCGCGCTTCGAGTACGAGGAATTGCAGGAGCGGACCCGCGTGCCCGGTGTGGCCACGGGTCTGGCCTGGACTCCGGCCGGCGGCGACATCCTGTTCGTCGAGGCCACCCGGATGCCCGGCCAGCACACGCTCACGCTGACCGGTCAGCTCGGTGACGTGATGAAGGAGTCGGCGCAGGCCGCGCTCTCGTGGGTGCGTGGTCACGCGGGTGATCTCAGCATTGCCCCCGACTTCTGGGCGCACTCCGACATCCACGTCCACGTCCCGGCCGGGGCGATTCCCAAGGATGGTCCCTCGGCCGGCGTGACGATGGTCACCGCCCTGGTGTCGCTGCTGACCCAGCGCGCCGTGCAGTCGGGGCTGGCGATGACCGGCGAGGTGAGCCTGTCGGGCCGGGTCCTTCCGGTCGGTGGGATCAAGGAGAAGGTCCTCGCCGCGCACCGCGCCGGCATCCGGACCGTGATTCTTCCGCGGCGGAACGAGAAGAACCTGCTCGAGGACGTTCCCGCAGCGGTGCGCGACGTGATGACGTTCCATCTGGCGGACTCGATCGGGGAGGTGCTCCACGCGGCGCTCGAAGAGGCCCCACAATCGGCCTCGGAGCTCGCCGGCCAGTGGGCCTAAGCCCCCGATTTACATAGTCCCGGCGGCGCAAGCCGCCGGGACGTTGCGCCTCGCTCCCGCCGTTCGCTATGATGATTGCATCGTGCTCACACGTGTCCTGGTGCTCGTGTCCCTGGTGCTGGCCGTCTTGCATCCCGTCCCCGCCGGGGCCGAGATGTACAAGCTCACTGCGCCCGACGGTACCCAGCACTACACGAACGCCCCAACCGACCCGCGCTATCAGCGCATGGGTTACGCCTCGGGGACGGCCGCCGGCTGGCTCCGGCTGCCGCAGGCCGAGACCGGAAAGTACGAGACCGAGATCAAGGACGCCGCCGAGCGCTATCAGGTGCCGGTCAAGCTGGTGTCCGCGGTGATCCGGGCGGAGTCGGGGTTTAATCCACGGGCGGTGTCGCCCAAGGGCGCTCAGGGGCTCATGCAGCTCATGCCGAAGACCGCGTCGATGCTGGGCGTCCGCAACTCGTTCGATCCGGGCCAGAACATCGACGGCGGCGTCCGGCACCTGCGCGCGATGATCGACCGCTTCCCCCACAGCCTGGCCCTGGCGATCGCCGCCTACAACGCTGGTGAGCGGCCGGTGGCGCAGTACGGCGCGATCCCGCCCTATCCGGAGACGCAGGACTACGTGGCGAAGGTGATGCGCTTCTACGGTGGGATCGAGGGCGGCACGACCCCGCCCACGCGGATCTATCAGACCGTCGGCGCCGACGGCACGGTCACCTACACGAACATCCCCCCGCGCGGCCGGCCGTAGTCAGGCCCGCTTCCACACGAGGTCCAGGAAGCGCTCCAACAGTCCGTTGCGCACGAAGGTCTCCACGGCTTCCTTCGTCGACTCCTGGTCCATCCCCCAGAGGGCGGCGCGCTTGCCCTCGTCGGCCATCTGCACGAAGACTTCCTGCTCGCGCGCCACGACGACCGGCAGGTCCGCGTAGATCTGCTCGGTGAACGCGTTGACGGCGGGGCCACCGATGGTGATCGCGGGGAAGAAGTCACCCAGCTCCTGGTTCATCAACCAGACGTCGGTCACCACCACGGCGGTGCGGAGATCGCTGCCGTTGGCTCGCGCGGTGATCTCGCGCTTGAGGTCGTAGGCCAGGGGCCGGTCTTCCTCCTCGGGCAGGATGCCGTGCCCCACGACCACCAGCACGGTGTGCTGCAGATCGAAATACCGCGGCATCAGCGGAGCAGCTTGCTCAGCTCCCGGAACGAATCGGCATCGGAGTTCATGACGTTGAGGAGTTGCTCCTGCACATCGACCACGACGAGGATGGCACCAGCCACATCGCCTCCCGGGGATCCGATTTCGCGAGGCGTCCATTGTCGCACGGTCTGCGGCGCTGGTCAGGAGCGGCGAGGACGCCGCGAGGACGGACGGAGCCTAAGGGGAATTCCGGGCCGAGGCTGCCGGATGAAGGGCAGCCTCGGCCCGCGCGGTCGCGTTACGGGCAGGTAGCGCCGCCGTTGGAGTCGGCGGCCGTGCTGTCGCCGCTACCGCATACCGTATAGGTGCCGAAGGTGGTGCTGACGTACTTGTAGGAGGTGCCGGAGCCGGTCCAGCCTTGCGGCAGCGACGGCATCGCGTTCAGGAACGGACCCGCGATCTGGTTCTGCGCGTTCGTCTGCTGCGTCAGGAGCACGGACGGCATCGCGCCCGACTGGCCGGAGGCCATGGGGCAGTTCGTCCCGGTCGAGGTGTTGTCGGGGAGCCCGCCGCAGACACCGGAGTAGATGCCGATCGCCGAGGCGATCGCACGGGTATCGGCCTGGGCCTTGGCGATCCGAGCGCGAGTCTGCATGTTCTGGTACAGCGGCAGCGCGATCGCCGCGAGGATCCCGATGATCGCGACGACGATCAGGAGTTCGATCAGCGTGAAGCCAGCCTCCTGTCGTCCCGCGGGTTTCTGGAACCGAATCATGGGCAACCCCCTTTTGGTCGTGTCAACTTGGTGGGGCGCGAAAGTCTGCGGGGGATTTGCACGGCTAGTGCCACGGCGGAGGGTGGACGGCGGGAACAGCAGAATCGCGCACTTCGTGGGCCGTGACGGGCTTCGTCAGGAGCGTCCCGACATCAAACCTGACCGACTGGCAACGCCTCTGGCACGCTTCTGACGGTGCGCCCTCAGAGCCGCCACGCCCGATCGAGCCCGCGATACTGCACGGCCTCGGCGCAGTGCTCGGCGGCGATCGTCTCGGCGCCGGCGAGATCGGCGATGGTGCGCGCGACGCGGAGCGCCCGGTCGTGGCCGCGCGCCGAGAGACCGAGTCGGGTCATCGCCGCCCCGAGCACGCGCGCGGCTTCCGGTGCGAGTGGACACAGACGCCGGAGCTGACGCGGCGTGAGGTCGGCGTTCAATCGATGGGGCAGGCCGCGCAGCCGCTGCCGCTGGAGTGTTCGCGCGGCCAGCACACGCTTGCGGATCACCGGCGAGCCGTCACTCGGCGCCCGGCGTTCGAACTCGTCGGCCGCTAGCGCGGGGAGCTCGACCTGCAGGTCGATGCGGTCGAGGAGGGGGCGCGACAGCCGGCCCAGGTAGCGATTGCGCTCGGCCGGCGTGCAGATGCACGTTTCCAGGGTGGGACAGCCGCGCCGGCACGGGTTGGCGGCGGCGATCAGCTGAAAGCGCGCCGGGAAGTTGCCGACCCCGCGCGCGCGAGCCACCGCGACCCGACCGTCCTCCAGCGGTTGACGTAGCGACTCGAGCACGTGCTGCTGGAACTCGGGCAGCTCGTCGAGGAAGAGCACCCCACGGTGGGCGAACGTCACCTCGCCGGGATGGGGGGGACTGCCGCCTCCAACGAGCCCCGAGACGGACACCGTGTGATGGGGCGCGCGGAAAGGCCGCTCGGTCATGAGCCCGCTGCGCGGGCCGAGCAGGCCGGTCACCGACCAGATCGTCGAGACCTCGATGATCTCGTCGTCGTCGAGGGGCGGCAGCACCGCGGCGAGGCGTCGCGCCAGCATCGTCTTGCCGGCGCCCGGAGGCCCCACCAGCAGCGCGTTGTGTCCGCCGGCCGCGGCGATCTCGAGCGCACGCTTGGCGTGAGCCTGCCCGTGGACGTCGGCGAAATCGAGCTCGTCGTCGACCCCTGGCGGCAACGCCGTCGGGCCGGGCGCCAACGCCGCCGGCACGTCTCCGTTGAGCAAGCCCACGGCTTCGCGCAGCGTGGCGGCCGCCAGCACGCCTAGGTTCGACACCGCGGTGGCCTCGGCGTAGTTCTCGTGGGGAACCAGCAGTGTGCCGACGCCCCGCCGGCGGCACGCCAGCCCGACGGCCAGCGTCCCGCGTACGGGCTGGATCTGACCGTCGAGCGCGAGCTCGCCGACGACCGCGAGTGAGCCGAGCCCGCCCGCCCGGAGCACGCCGGTGGCGGCCAGGATGCCGAGCGCGATCGGAAGATCGAAGGAGGCGCCCTCCTTGCGAAGGTCGGCCGGCGCCAGGTTCACCGTGATGCGATCGGAGGGGAACGGAAAGCCGGCGTTGCGGATCGCGGTCCGCACGCGCTCGCGACTCTCCCGCACCGCCGAGTCGGGGAGCCCGCCGATGGTGAACGCCGGCAACCCCGCGGCCACGTCGACCTCGACACGGACCAGCGCGGCTTCCACGCCACGGAGCGCCGCCGATAGAACGCGCGCCAGCATGTGCCGATTGTTCGAGCGCCGCCGCTGCGCGTCAATGTCCGGGATTCGATACGCGCCATCGGTGACCGGCGACGCGATGGAGACCCTGCCCGGTCGGCATCCCGAGGTGGTAGAGTCTCTCGCGCATGGCCAGCGAGCTCCGCGCGCTCGATCCGGATCCCCCCCGGGGGGTGCGGCCGGTCGTCCTGGTGGTGGACGACGAGCCCGGGGTGCGAGAATCCTTCCATCTGATCCTCGACGACGACTACGAGGTCATCGACGTGCCTGACGGCGCGGCGGCGCTCGACGTCGTGCGCGCCACCCATGTGGACCTGGTGCTCCTCGATATCCGGCTGCCGGGGATGGACGGCATCGAGGTCCTCGAGCGGATCAAGGCGATCGACGAGGGGCTGGAGGTCATCCTGGTGACCGCGGTGAAGACGGTCCGCACCGCGGTGGCGGCGATGAAGCAGGGGGCGTTCGACTACGTCACCAAGCCGTTCGACGAGGACGAGCTGCTGGCGCTGGTGCGGCGGGCGCTCGACAAGCGGACGCTGGAGCGCGAGGTGGTGTACCTGCGCGGCGAGCTCGAGCGGCACCACGACTTCGACGAGCTGGTCGGGCAGCACCCCGAGATGCAGCGGATCTACCGGGTGGTCGCCCAGGTGGCGCGTACGACGACGACCGTGCTGATCACCGGCGAGAGCGGCACGGGCAAGGAGCTGATCGCCCGCGCCATCCACCACCAGGGCCCGCGGCGCGATCAGCCGTTCGTGGCCGTGAACCCGGCGGCCATCGCCGAGACGCTCATGGAGTCCGAGCTGTTCGGCCACGAGAAAGGCGCGTTCACCGGCGCGTTTCAGCGCCGGCTCGGCAAGTTCGAGCTGGCCCAGGGCGGCACCCTGTTCCTGGACGAGATCGCGACGCTCCGATCCGAGCTGCAGGCCAAGCTGCTCCGGGTGCTGCAGGAGCGCGAGATCGAGCGGGTCGGCGGCACCCGCGCCATCAAGATGGACGTCCGGATCATCGCTGCAACCAACGCCGACGTGCCGGCCGCGGTGAGCCGCGGCACGTTTCGCGAGGACCTGTACTACCGGCTGAACGTGGTCCACATCACCGTCCCGCCGCTGCGCACCCGGGCCGAGGATATCCCGTTGCTGGTCGAACACTTCGTCCGACGCTACGTGCGCGAGTCCGGCAAGCGGATCGAGAGCCTGGCGCCCGAGGCGCTCGAAATGCTGCGCGCGTACCGCTGGCCCGGCAACGTCCGCGAGCTGCAGAACGTGATCGAGCGTGCGGTGGTGCTGACCGACGGCCCCACGATCGGGGTCGACGACCTGCCGCTGGAGCTTTCCCTCGGGGTGACCCCTGCGGCGGCCGAGGAGTCTCTGCCGCTGAACGAGGCCAGCGACCGCTTCGAGCAGCAGATGGTGCTGCGTGTGCTCGACCGGTCGGGCGGTAACGTCAGCGAGGCTGCACGGCTCCTCGGGCTACACCGCAACTCGCTCAAGGCGAAGCTTTCGCGCTGGAAAATCCGCGCGCGCGACCTGCGGAGCGACGCCCAGTAGCAGTTCAGGCTGCACCGTTGCTGGCCATATCCTCCAAACGCACGTTGGATCGCGAGCTTGTCGCGTTTCCTCGCCGAGGGCGATGCACAGTGGCAGGCCAGCTCACCAAAGCGCGTCGGGCGCGAGCATCCAAACTTTTTCCACAGTTTCGCGTTGTTACACGCCACCTCAGCTCGTCGCACTTTTGGCGATGCGTTTGCTTTACGCTTCCCCGCGATGAGGCCCCCATAAAGGGGGCCTCCGAGCTCCTGAAAGGGGAGGCCCATGACCAAGCTCCTGGCAGCTGCGATCCTCTTTGCCTCGTTCCTGCTTGCTCTTCCCGTCATCGAGTCCGGCACGTCGGGCTCGACCCAGCTGTTCCAGGCGGTCGGAACGGCCGACAGCGGCGGCGGCGGCGGGGACTAGGAGCAGCTTCGCTTCCAACGATGAGGAGCAATCCGGCCACGACGGGCCGGCATTGCGGAGCTCTGCGCTCCGCGTTGCTCGTTGGTCTGGCCTTCGCGATGCTCCTAGTCGCCGGACCGCCGGCAGGCGCCGCAGGGCGCACGCCGGCGGATCCGACGACATATCGGCGGCCACTCGGCAACGAGCCGGCCACGCTCGACCCTGCCCGTATCAACGACGTCTACAGCCGTTCGGTGGCTCAGCAGATCTTCGACGGCCTGGTGCGTTTCGATCAGACGCTGACGATCGCGCCGGCACTCGCCGAGTTCTGGCGCGCCTCGCGCGACGGGCTCTCCTGGACGTTCACGCTGCGCCGGGGCGTGCGCTTTCACCACGGCCGCGAGATCACCGCGGACGATGTCGTGTTCTCCTTCACCCGGATCCTCGATCCGCGCCTGCGCTCGAGTGCGGCCGAGTCCTTTCTGCCCATCAAGGGGGCCCGCGCGTTCCAGGAGGGCCGGGCCAAGACCGTGGCCGGTCTGCTGGCCGTCGACCCGCGCACGGTGCAGATCACGGTGGACGAGGCGTTCACGCCGTTCGTCTACGTCCTGGCGCTGGCGCCCGCGAAGATCGTTCCGCGTGACCTGGTGGAGGCTCAGGGAGAGGCGTTCGGCCTGCGCCCGGTCGGCACCGGTCCCTTCCGCTTCGCCCAGTGGGATCGGGGACGCTCGCTCGTCCTGGCCGCGAATCCCGACTACTTCGACGGCGCGCCCCGGCTCGGCCGACTCGTCTACCGGATCTTCCCCGGAGAGAACGCGGTCGCCATGTTCGACGAGTTCCAGAAGGGGCAGCTCGAGGACAGCCTGGTCCCGACGCCGCACTACAGCCAGGTGGTGACCGCTGCCGCCGCCGGCGACTACCTCTACGTGAAGCGGCCCATGTACAACCTGCGCCACTACGGCCTCAACGTGCGCATCAAGCCGCTGAACGACCGACGGGTCCGCCTGGCCATCGTCACCGCCATCGACCGGAACACGATCCTCTCCGAGATCTATCAAGGACGCTTCATCCCGGCGCGCGGCATCCTGCCGCCCGGCACGCTCGGCTTCAACCCGGCGCTCAACGTACCGACGCGGGATTTGCAGCGCGCGCGCGACCTCCTGGTCCAGGCCGGCTATCCCGGCGGGCGAGGCCTGCCACCGCTCACATTCTGGTCGAGCGTGAAGTCCGAGCGTACCGTGCGCGAGCACGAGCAGATGGGCCGGGACCTCACCGCCGTCGGCATTCGCGCCGACTTCCAGTACCAGACCGACTGGCCCACGTTCCTCAAGATGGTCAGCGAGCGTCGCGCGCCGGCCTTCCTGCACGCCTGGTATGCGGACGTGCCCGACCCCGACAATTTCCTGCACCTGCTGTTTCACTCTCAGAGCCCGCGCAACTACATGGGCTACGCCAATCCCGAGGTCGACAAGCTGCTGACCGAGGCGCGGTCGGAGCGTGAGATCTCGCGGCGCGTGGAGCTGTATCGACGCGCCGAGCAGCTGATCATGGACGATGCGGTGGTCCTGCCCATCTGGCACTACTCCTACGAGCGCATCTTCCAGCCCTACGTGCGGAGCGTCGAGGTCAACGGCCTGGGCGATCCCTACATTCCGATGCGCAAGATCTGGCTGGATCCGGGGAAGTGAGCGCGTGAGCCCGATGACCGTCCGCGCCCGCTCGCTCCGCACGCGCCTGCTCTGGGGCACGCTGCTGGTCATCGCCGTCGTCATGACCGCGATGATGGTGGTTGTCGAGCATCGCCAGCGGACGGCGATCGTCGACGAGGTGCAGCGCCGCGGCGAGGTGCTCGCCCGCGGATTGGCCGCCACCGCCCAGGCGCCCCTGCTCCTCTACAACTTCACGGCGCTCGAGCAGAACGTCGCCCAGGCGGCGGCCGAGGACGACGTCCCCTACGCCATCGTGCTCGACGCCGACGGCCGGGTGGCTGCCCACAGCGAGCGACCCGAGCGCGTCGGACTGGTGATGCCCGGCGCGCTGGACCGCAAGGCCGCCGAGGCCACCGGCCCGCTCGTCCAGGAGGCGATCTCCGAGACGGGCGAGGGGTTCTACGACTTCGCGGTGCCGATCGTGGTGGGCCACCAGAAGTGGGGCACGGCGCGCATCGGCGTCTCGAAGCTGCGCATGGAGCGGCTGATCCGCCGGACGCGCTGGGAGCTGGGCGGCCTCACCGCGGCGACGCTGCTGCTGGGCGGGCTGGCGGCCGCGCTGGTGGCCCGGCGGATCTCCCGGCCCGTCCAGCAGCTCGCCGCCGGCGCGGCCGCGGTCTCGCGGGGCGAGCTCGATCTGCGCATCGAGCCCGCCACCGACGACGAGATCGGCGGCCTGGCCATCGCCTTCAATCACATGACGGCCCAGCTCCGTCAGCAGCGCGGCGCACTCGAGGACGCCAACCGGGAGCTGCGGCATCGCCTCGAGGAGCTGGCCGATCTCAAGAGCTACACCGACAACATCCTGGCCTCGATGACCAACGGCCTGGTCACCGTCGATCTCGACGGGCGCGTCGTCACGCTCAATCCCGCCGCCGAGCTGATGACCGGCTTCTTCGCCGGCGAGGCCACGGGCCGCTACTGCACCGACGTCTTCGCCGCCACGCCCCAGCTGGGCGAGATCATCATGGAGACGATCTCCACCCGCGCGGCCTATCCCAGCCTGACCGTGAGCCTGCGGCGCCGCAACGGCCGGACGCTCGCGGTCGAGATCAGCGCGGCGCCGCTCAAGGGAGGCGAGGGCAAGGATCTCGGCGTGATCGCGGTGATGCGCGATCTCACCGTGGTACGCGAGCTGGAGAACCGCCTGCGTCGCTCCGACCGGCTGGCCGCGCTGGGCAGCCTCGCCGCCGGCCTCGCCCACGAGATCAAGAACCCGCTGACGTCACTGCTGACCTTCAGTCGCCACCTCACGCGGCGCTTCGACGACGAGCAGTTCCGGGCCAAGTTCCAGTCGGTCGTGCCGCACGAGCTGCAGCGCATCAACGGCATCGTCGAGCGACTGCTCGAGCTGGCCCGACCCTCCCGCCTGAGCTTCGCGGCGGTGCGGCTGCCCGCACTGCTGGAGCGCGTGGTGGACCTGTGCGCCCACGAGCTGGACAGTCGCGGCGTCCGCCTCACGCGCGAGTACGCCCGCGACCTGCCGGCGATCTGGGCCGACGCCGACGCCCTCCATCAATCGCTCGTCAACCTCGTCCGCAACGCGCTGGACGCCATGCCCCACGGAGGCCGACTCATCCTCCGCGTCGGCTGGGCCGGGGCCGACGACCTCGTCGTGACGGGCGGCCGCAGCCCGGCCGCCGGGCGGCGCGTGCAGATCGAGGTGGAAGACAGCGGGATGGGGATCGCGCCGGAGGCGGCCGACCGGGTGTTCAACCCGTTCTTCAGCACGAAGGAGAGCGGCACCGGGCTGGGGCTGGCGCTCACGCACAAGATGATCGAGGACCACGGGGGCCTCATCGACTTCCGGGCCGCTCCCAGTGGCGGCACGATCTTCCGGATCGCGCTGCCGCTCTTCCCCGATCCACCATCCGAAGCGGGGACTCACGGTGACGAGCTACGGTGATCGCTACCCGAGCGGTGGACGTTCGCCCATGACGCCCTCCCTGACGCTGGCCGAAGCGCTGGCCGAGGTGGAGCGGGCGCAGCGCGAGCTCGACGAGGAGCGCACGCAGCGGCAGCGCCTCGAGGACGAGCTGAAAGACGCCCGGCGCCTCGAGGCTCTGGGCCGGCTGGCCGGCAGTGTGGCCCACGACTTCAGCAACATCCTGGCCGTCATCTCGGGACACAGCGAGCTGATGCTCAAGCGCATGGATCCCACCGACGCGTTGCGCACCGGGGCGGAGTCCATCCGCAAGGCCGCCGTGTGGGGGCTGAACCTGACCCGGCACGTCATGGCCACCACCCGGTCGATCGGCCCATCACCGGACCTGGTCGACCTCAACGTGATCATCGCCAGCGTGGTACGGACGCTGCAGCCGCTGCTCGGCGAGCGCGTCGACGTCGTGCTCCGCCTCGAGCCGCGGCTGGCCCGGGTCAACGTGAACGTCGTCCAGTTCGAGCAGGCCATCATGAACCTGCTCCTGAACGCCCGCGACGCGATGCCGATGGGGGGCCGCATCATCGTGGAGACCGGCCACCTCGGTCACGACGCGGAGGCTGCCGAGCCGCCCTCGGTGATGTTCCGGGTCATCGACACCGGCTTCGGCATGGATGCCGCGACCCTGTCGCGGGCGTTCGAGCCGTACTTCACGACCAAGCCGCCGGGCCGGGGCACCGGTCTGGGGCTGGCCACCGTCTTCGCCTTCGTCAGCCAGAGCGGCGGGCGGGTGGACGCCACCAGCGAGGTGGGGCGCGGCTCGACCTTCACCATCTCGCTGCCGCGCGCCGCCGACGCCGAGGCGGCCACCGACGCGCCGCCGCCCGGGACGTCGACCGTGCTCGTCGTCGAGCCCGAGGCCGGCGTCCGCGAGCTCATCAGCGAGATCCTCGAGCTGCACGGCTACCACATCCTCACCGCCCGCGACCTGGACGAGGCGCTCGGCATCAGCCTGCGTCACGCCGGACCGATCGCGCTGGCCGTCGCCGATCTGCTGCTGCCCGGAGTTGCCGGCGACGGGCTGGTCCAGCGCCTGGGCCCCAAGCGGAGCGAGATGAAGGTGCTCTATCTCTCCAGCGATCTGCAGAGCACGATCGAGGAATACCGGGGCCTGGGGTCAGGGCGCGGCTTCCTGCACAAGCCGTTCACGGTCGACGCGCTGATCCAGAAGGTGGCCGACATCCTCAAGGGCGCAGCGGGCGCGGGGCCAGCGGTTACTGGTTGAGCCGGCGGCGCAGGAAGCCCAGGAAGCCCTGGGGCAGGAAGATCACCATCAGCACGAAGATGATGCCGACCGGAATCAGGTAGTACTCGAAGTAGCGCGACAGCCCTTCCCGGACCAGCAGGAAGAAGGCGGCTCCGGCGATGGGCCCCACCAGCGTGCCGATCCCGCCCATGACGTTGAAGATCACGACCTCGCCGGACACCAGGAAGAAGACGAAGTCGGGCGCCGCGAACTTGTTCTGGATCGCGTAGAGCACCCCGGCCAGGCCCGCGAAGAGCCCGGACAGCATCACCGCCACGATCTTGTAGCGCTCGACCGCGTAGCCGATCGCCCGGGTGCGCGGCTCGTTCTCTCGGATCGACTGCAGCACCATCCCGAACGGGGACTGCGTGATCCGCCGCAGCAGCAGGTACGACAACGTCACCACGGCCAGCACGAACCAGTGCAGCAGATCCGGCGTGAACGGCACCGAGCCCAGGCCGGGCAGGCCGAGCCCGGGCTGCCCGAAGGTGAGCCCGTTCTCGCCGCCCGTGACCTCGGTCCAGGTGAAGATGATCACGTAGAAGATCTGCGAGAACACGAGCGTGGTGATTCCGAAGTAGATCTCGCGCAAGCGGGTGGAGAAGTAGGCGACGAAGACGGCCACCGCGCCCGCCCCCACCAGTCCGTATACGATCGCCAGCCACAGATTCGGCGGCTTGACGGTGAGCAGCGCGGCCGCCGCCCCGTACATACCAAGACCGAAGAAGGCCGAGTGGCCAAAGGACACCATGCCGGTGTAGCCGATGAGGATGTCCGACGACATCGCCAGCAGGCCCCAGATGAGGATCTCGGTCACGAAGCGTCGCCAGAACGGCGGCAGGACCAGCGGGGCGATCGTCAGGAGCGTCACGACGACGGCGAAGCCGATCCAGTAGCCGCGATGCGACGGTGCGCGCGTCATTTCGGGGTGGGCACGAAGAGGCCGGTGGGGCGGAACAGCAGCGTGAGGATGAGCGCCACGAACGAGACGATCACCGCCTGGGCCGGGCTGACGACCAGCGAGGCGTAGGCCTCCAGCAGGCTGATGAAGATCGCGGCGAGGATCGAGCCGCCGAGATTGCCCATCCCGCCGACCACCACCACGATGAACGCGCGCAGCGTGAAGTCGGCCCCCATCGTCTGGGTCACGCCGCCCAGCGGCCCGAAGAGCACGCCGCTGGCCGCCGCCATGGCCGCGCCGATGGCGAACACCGCGGTGTGCACCCAGGGCACGGGGATGCCCATGGCCGAGGCCATGACCCGATCCTGGGTGGTGGCGCGAATCCAGATTCCGTACTTCCCGCGCTTGAGGAAGAGCCAGAGCGCGCCGATCATGATGCCGGCCAGCAGCGCGGTGGCCACCCGGTACCACGGGTATTGCAGGTAGAAGAGGTCGAAGCGGCCGGTGATCGGCTCGGGGAGATTGCGGGCCGAGGGTCCCCACTGCCACAGCGCGTACTTCTGCAGCACGAGCGACACGCCGAAGGTCGCCAGGATCGTGGTGAGCGGATCGCGGCCCAGCAGAGGGCGCAGCGTGCTGATCTGCAGCGCGGCGCCGAAGACCGCCACCACCAGCGCGGCCACGACCAGCGCGATCCAGAAATTGCCGGTGGCGGCGATGGTGCCCGCCCCCACGAACCCGCCCAGCATCACCAGATCGCCGTGGGCGAAGTTGACCACGTCCATGATGCCGAAGATCAGCGTGAGCCCCGAGGCCACCAGCGCCAGGATCATGCCGTTGACCAGGCCATTGACGGTTTGCACGAGGATCTGGTCGACGGGAATGCCCACGCTCACACCCCCAGGTACTGATGGATCACGGCTTGATCCGCGCGCAGGTCGGCGGCCGGGGCCTGGTGCCGCACCACGCCCTTTTCCATGATGTAGACGCGGCTCGACACGGCCAGCGTGAGCGCCACGTTCTGCTCCACCAGGAGGATGGCCACGCCCTCGCGGTGCAGCACCTCGACGATCTCGCGGATCTGCGACACCATGCGCGGCATCAGGCCTTCCGTCGGCTCGTCGAGCAGGATGATCTTGGGCTCCAGCATCATGGCGCGCGCGATGGCCAGCATCTGCTGCTCGCCGCCCGACAGCGTCCCGCCCGCCTGGTCACGCCGGTCGCGCAGCACCGGAAACGCCGCGTACACCTTGTCGAGCAGCTTCGCCCGCCGCGCGTCGTCCACGCCGGTGCGATCCAGACCGGTCCGGAGATTCTCCATCACGCTGAGCAGGCGGAAGATCCGCCGATCCTCCGGCACCCAGGCGATGCCGAGGCGCGCGAGATGGTGGGGCGCCAGACCGGTAATGTCACGCCCCTCGAAGCTCACGTGACCGCTGGCCGGCGGCGCCAGCCCCATGACGCTCTTCAGGGTGGTGGACTTGCCGACCCCGTTGCGGCCGAGCAGGCCGACCACTTCCCCCGGCCCCACCTCCAGGCTCACGCCGTGGAGAATGTGCGACTTGCCGTAGTAGGTGTGAACGTCGCGCAGGCTCAGCATCAGGCTTTGAGATAGACCTCTTGCACGCGGGGATTGGCCTGGATCTCGGCCGGGGTGCCTTCCGCGAGCACCTCACCGTAGTTCAGCACCGTGATGGTCCGCGCCAGCCCCATCACCACCTCCATGTCGTGCTCGACGATGAGGATGGTGAGGTTGGCGGCGATGCGACGGACCAGCTCCACGGTCGCATGCGTCTCGGCCACGCTCATGCCGGCGGTGGGCTCGTCCAGGCACAGCACCTTCGGCTCGGTGCCGAGCGCGATGCCGATCTCGAGATTGCGCTGCTCGCCGTGCGAAAGATTGTCGGCCAGCTCGTCCTGCTTGTCGAGCAGACCCACCGAAGCGAGCACCGCCCGCGCCCGATCGAGCACGTCGGTGTAGGCGTTGCGGTGCCGCAGCAGGCCCCACGCGTGCCGCCGCGACTGGGCGGCGATGCGGACGTTCTCCAGCACCGTGGCGCCGCGCATGATGTTGGTGATCTGGTACGAGCGGGCCAGCGACTTGCGCGAGATCCGGTCGGGGGACAGGCCGGTGATGTCGTCGCCGTCGAGGAGGATCCGGCCGCCGCTCGGCTTGATCACGCCGGTGAGGCAGTTGAAGAACGTCGACTTGCCCGCGCCGTTGGGGCCGATGATGGCGCGGATCTCGCCGCGTCGGACCGCGACGTTCACGTTGTTGAGCGCGTTGAGGCCGCCGAAGCGGACGCTGAGACCCTCGGTGCGCAGGATGGGAGCGGCGCCCCCGCCGTCGGAGGCGGGGGCGCCGGGGGCGCTAGAGCTCGCGGTCACGCTCAGGCGAACTTGCAGCCGGTCGGAGGCACGAGCGTCTTCTCCTTCGGGATGACGTCGAGGATCTTGTACTTGCCGCCCTGGACCTCGAAGAGGAACTCGCGCAGGAAGGCCTGGTGGTCTTCCTTGCGCAGGAGCTTGTCGCCCTGCGGGAAATCGTCGCCTTCCTTCATCTCGAGGCCCTCGAGCGCCTCGATGAGCTTCATCGTGTCTTCCTTGCCGCGGAAGCCCGACTTCTGCATGCCGATGCGGAGCGCGTTCACCGCCTCGTAGTTCGACTGCACGTACCGGTCGGGCAGGGGACCGGAGGGATCGATCTCCTTGAGCCGCTTGGTGGATTCCTCGAGGAACCGCTTGTGGTGGGGCGTGTTGAGCACGCCGTCCAGCACGGGCAGGTAGCGGTCGATGCCCACGAAGCCGTCGGCCTTGGCACCCATGGCCGGCATGTTGGTGGACACGGCGATGGCGCCGTCCCCGGCGATCTTGTACTTCTTGCTGAGCCCGAGATCGAAGCTCTGGGTCACGAACGCGATGCCCTGCGGTCCGAAGAAGATGCCGAAGATCCCGTCGAACTGCCCGCTGATCTTCGACAGGAACGGCGTCAGCTCGGTGGTGCCGAGCGGGATGCCGAGCGTGCCGACGACCTCACCGCCGTTCTTCTTGATCTCGGCCGTGAAGGCGTCCTTGGTGGACTGGCCCCACGCGTAGTCCGCGTAGGAGATGAACCACTTCTTGCCCACCTTGTTGACCATGTACGGCGCGGCCGCCACCGCCTGGGCCGGGGCGAAGTCGAAGGGCCGGAAGACATAGCGGCTGCACTTCGACTGGGTGATCGTCGTGTCCAGACATACGCCGATCATGTAGACGGTCTTGGCCTCCTCGAACACCGGCATGCAAGCCAGACACACGTTGGAGAGATAGCCGCCCTCGACGACGTCGACCTTGTCCTCCAGCGTCAGCTTCTCGGCCTTGCGACGGCCGATGTCCGGCTTGGACTCGTAGTCGACGACGATCGCTTCCATTGGACGGCCGTTGGCGCCGCCGCTCTTGTTGACGCGGTCGATGCCCATGAGCGAGCCGACCAGCGCGGTCTTGCCGCCCGCCGCGGCGGTGCCGGTCAGCGGCTGCATCACGCCGACCTTGATCGGCTTCGCCTGGCCGAACGCCGCCCGCCACGGGGCCGGCACGAGCAGGCTGGCGCCCACCGCCCCTGCCGCGGTTGCCGACAGCCCCAAGAACCTACGCCGGGTGGTCTTGCCGCTCCACCACAGATCTTTCGCCCAAGCTTCGCCCTGCCATTGCTCAGCCATCGTGACCTCCGGGTGCTGCTTGTGGGATAGGCAGCCGCCACGTGAAAAAGGGTGATCCTAGTTACACTAACCGCTCGAACGGCGCAAGCGTTGCGGCTGCCGGGCGTGCGCCGCGCTACGTCATCGGCGGGACGGCCCTGCAAGGACCGGACTACGAGCTGGCCGAGCGAACGTTGACGTTTGGCCCCGGCGTGACGTCCCAGTCCCGATCGTGCGTGACCTTGCCGATTGCCAACAGCGGCGTGTTCTAGCTCCCGAGCAGTCCGGACGCGATCAGCGCCTGGCGGATGGCCTCGCGCTCGCTCGCGGACACCGGCGTGAGCGGGGGCCGCACGTACGCGGCCGGGATCCGGCCGAGCAGCACGAGCGCTTCCTTCATGCGGTTGTGCATGTCCACGAACGGGGGCGCGTAGAAGACGCGCACCAGCGGATCGAGCCGGTCGTTGATCCGGCGCGCGCCGTCGAGATCGCCCTTGCCGCAGGCCTCGAACAGCTCGGCTTGCAGATCCGCGGTGACGCTGCCCATGCCGGAGATGGCGCCGTCGGCGCCCAGCAGGAAGGTGGCCATCAGCGACATCGTGAAGGCCGACAGCATCGCCACCGGACGACCGGTGGCGCGCAGCGCGCGCAGGTTCCGCTCGAACGCCACGATCTCGTTCGACCAGTCCTTCACGCCCGCCAGTTGCGGGATCTCGGTCAGGCGCGCCAGCGTCTCGGGCGCGTAACCGATGCCGGAGGCCGGCGGATACTCGAAGGCAATGATCGGCAGCCCGACCGCCGCGACCTCGGAGTAGTGGCGGATGACCATGTCGGGCTTGCCCTGGGCGCCCCACATGAACAGCGTCGGCGGGAAGAGCAGAATACCGGCCGCGCCGGCCGCCTTGACGTCACGGGCCAGCTCCACCGCCTCGGCGGTGCCGTCGGAGTAGACACCGGCGATCACCGGACACCGGCCGGCGATCTCGTCGAGGGCGATGTCCAGCGAGCGCCGACGCTCGGGCCGGTCGAGCGAGGAGACCTCGCTGGCGTGGCCGTTGGCGACGATGCCGGTGACGCCTCGCGTGTCGGAGAGCCAGCGCAGGTGGCGCCGGTAGGCCGGCTCATCGATCGACAGATCGGCCTTGAACGGCAGGATGTTGGCCGGCATCACTCCCGAGAACCGCAGTGGCTCGCGCATCGTCTGTCTCCTACCAGGTCGAGATCGTGCTCAGGACGTCTCTGGATTGTACGCCGCGAGCACGTCGCCGAACGCGGTCATGAACTGCTGCATGTGTGCGAGCGGCCCCACGGTCAGGCGGAAGCTCCCGCCGATCACCGGCTTGCCGGCCATGCTGCGGACCAGGACGCCCCGCTGCTTGAGCGAGTGCACCGTCTGCTCGACGTCGCCGGGCGGCCACACCAGCAGATAGTTGCCGCCGCCCGCGAAGTGCCGCACGCCGCGCTGCCGGAGCGCTTCGACCGTCCACGTCTTGGCCGCGAGCACCTGCGCGACGTAGTCCTTCATGTAGTCGGGATCCGCCAGGGCGGCGCGCCCGGCGGCGACGGCGAGCGCGTTGATGTCGTAGGGGCCGGTCACCCGCGCGAGGCGATCGAGCAGGGACGGGTCCCCGACGGCGAAGCCCAGCCGGAGGGCGGCCAGCCCGGCGGTCTTGGACAGCGAGCGCAGCGCCACCACGTTGTCCAGTGCCAGCGCCGCCGGCACGACCGACTGGCCGGTGAACGACGCGTAGATCTCGTCCACGACCACCAGCGTGTCGGGCGCACCGCGCGCCAGCCGCACGATGACGCTCGGGTCCAGCTGCGTGCCGGTGGGGTTGTTCGGGTTGCAGACGAAGAACAGCCGCGGCCGGGCGGCGAGCTGCGCGGTCACCGCGTCCAGCGGATACGACAGATCGGCCGGGTAGGGGATCTCGTCGAGCACCATCCCGTACTGCTGCGCGCACGGCTCGTAGTAGCCAAACGTCGGGACGGTGGTCAGAAGCGTGCTGCCGGCTTCCCCGTACGCGTCGAAGATGGCCTTGATCGCCGCGTCGGCGCCGTTGAACGCGCCGACGTGCTCGGGGCGCACCCCCAGGCTGGCCGCGAAGGCCTCGGTCAAGCCGGCGTACTCCGGATACGTCGAGTACGCCTGGGGCGACAGGCCCCGGATCGCCTCGACGACCTTCGGGCTCGGGCCCAGCGTGTTCTCGTTGAAGTCCAGACGCAGCAGCGTCCGCCGGCCTTCCAGCGGTGCCATGTAGGGTTTGAGTCGCTCGACCTCCGGCCTGGCCTTGATCATGGCGTGATGGTCAGGCTATCGGAGGGAACGGTCGGTGTCCACGGGCCGTGGACGTTGCTAGCCTCGCCCTCGCCCGGCCAGGGGGGCATCGTCACCCCGACGGCGGCGAGCGGTCGGTCGCCGAGCGAGCGGAACTGGAAGTGGGTATTCCGTGGAATCGTCAGGCAGACGCCGGGCTCAAGCGACACGACCTCCTCGCGATTGCCTTGCCGGCGCCACATCTCTCCGCGTCCCGACAGCACCAGCCAGATCTCCTCGACGCTTTGATGGGTCACCGCGGTGGACGTCTGGCGTGGCCCCAGCTCGAAGTGCGCCATGCTGCCGCCCGCGAGATGCAGCAGCACACGCACGTCCGAGCCATCGGGGGCGACGGCGTCCGGTCGTGGCGGAAGCCGCATGGTCTCGAAGTCGGCCATCGGGCCTCAGACCCGGGCGCGCTCGACACCGTGGCGCAGCAGCGTCCCGGCGTCGGCGAACGAGCTTGCACGCGTCTGCGCACCCAGCACGACCACGAGAACCCGCCCGCCTCGCGCTCGGGCCGCGGCGGCCAGGTTGTAGCCCGCCTCGTCGGTGAAGCCCGTCTTGAGCGCGAGGATTCCGCCCGGGCTCTTGAAGAGCGGGATTTGCCGCGTATACGCGCGCCCGCGAAAGGTGAAGTATCGGGCGCCAAGGGCCGTGACCGAGGCCGGGTGATCGGCGAGCAGTCGCTCGAGCAGCCGGGCGACGTCGCGGGCCGTGGTGCGCTGGTGCCGATGCGGCAGGCCGTGCGCGGTGGCGAACCGGGTCGCCGCCAGTCCGAGCGCGAGCGCCGTGCGGTTCATTCGATTCACAAAGGCCGCCTCGTCGCCGGCCAGGTGCTCGGCCAGCGCAGTCGCGGCGGCGTTCGACGAGCGGATCGCGACGGCGCGCAGGACGCCTTGCAGGGGGATCGTGTCGCCCTCATGCAGCGGCAGACGGGGATGAGGCGTCAGCGCCGCGTACCGGCTGACCGTCAGGCCCTCATCGAGATTCACGCGGCCGGCGGCGACGTCTTCGTACGCCAGATAGAGCGTCATCAGCTTCACCAGACTGGCGGGTGCGTGCGCGGCGTCCGCACGTCGGGCGAACACGACTTGACCCTCCCCGTCGAGCACGAGCGCGGCCTCGGCGCTCAGGCGCGGTCCAGGGTCGGCATCGGCGCCATTCAGGCGACGCTCGAGCGCACGCCGGGCCGCCTGCGCATCGGAGAAGCGGTACACCCGCCCGGCGACCTCCTGCCCCCGCTCGGCGCCCTTGCCCAGCAGGACGACGACGTCGCCGGCCGCGGCCCCGGTGACGGCGAGCTCGATCGCGCGCGCCCGATCCGGCTCGACGCGGACCGCCCGCCGCCGGCGCGCGGGGACGCCCTTCAAGATGCCCCGGACGATGGCCCGCGGATCCTCACGGCGCGGATTGTCGCTGGTGACGATGACCGCGTCGGCAACGCGGGCCGCGATAGCCCCCATCAGCGGCCGCTTGCCCTTGTAGCAATCGCCCCCGCAGCCGAAGACGGCGTGGAGACGCCCGCGGGGCGAGAGGCCCCGCGCGGCAGCCAGCGCGCCGTCGAGGCTCTCCGGCGTGTGCGCGTAGTCCACCACGACCCCCGGCTGGCGATCGGATGGCGGCGCGACGATGTCGAAGCGACCGGGAGGCGGGACCAGGCCCACCGCCCCCTCGATCATCTTCCGGGGGTCGGCGCCGAGCGCCACGACGCAGGCGAGGGCGGCCAGGACGTTCGCCACGTTGAAGCGGCCGTGGAGCGGGATGCGGCAGGGCGCTGGGCCGTCGGGCAGGCCGTGGACGACCAGGCCGGTCCCGTCGGCCTCGGCCTCGATGCGGTTCGCCTGCAAGTCGAGGCTGGCGCCGGAAGGCGCGCCGCGGCCGGTCAATCCATAGGTGACGAGGCTCACGCCGGGGCCCAAGCTGCGGCGAAAGTCGCTGAAGTAGCGATCGTCGGTGTTCAGGATTGCGACGGGCCGAGGGCTGGCGGGCCCGGGGGCCAGATCGCGAAACAGGCGCCGCTTGACCGCCACGTAGTTGTGAACGCTGCCGTGGTCGACGATGTGGTCGGTTCCGATGTTGGTGAAGACCGCGGCATCCAGGTCGAGGCCGTGGTGCACGTTCCAGCGCAGGCCCGAGGAGCACAGCTCGACGATGAGGCACTCGATGCCGGCGCGCCGGCATCGGGTCACGAACGGGACGAACTGCCCGAGGTGTTCGCAGGCTTCCAGGTAGCGCGTGCCGATCCGCGCGGATTCCGTCGTGGATACGGCGGTGCGGAGCCCGCTCGCTTCCATGAGCTGAGCGATGAACTCGGTGGTCGACGTCTTGCCCTTGGTGCCGGTGACCCCGATTGTCCGCACGCCGGCCAGGTCCCGGCGCATACGCGCGTAGGCGCGCGCCAGGAGGGCGGGGTCAGGCGTCAACCGTCCAGCAGGCACGGATGCCGCCTGACCTCAGGTCGAGGCCGCTACGCCCGCATCCTGGCCGAGCTCAGCCCACCCTTCACGCTGCCACCCTTGCGAACCGAGAGATCCTTGGCCTTGCCGCGCTTCTTGGCCTTCCCGCTCTTCTTCTTCATCGGGGTCTCCTTTGGGTGCGTTCCCGCCGGCCGTTTCCGCGAGGCGGAAATTTACAATAGCTGGGTGGCGGCTCGCTCGGCAAGACTTAGGAGCGCGTCGGGGTAACGAGGGGCGCCACGGTCTGCGCCGGGGCGTCCCGAGCCGCCCCGGGGGGTTTGGGGGGCCCGTTCGAGGCCCCCCATGGAACTAGTTCCGTTCCTGGGCCCACGGTGCGGATCAAGCGACGATGACGTGCTCCGTGGTGACGATCGACTGGACCGGGCCCGCGGCGATGAAGTTCGGGTTGTCGGCGGTCACCCGCGCCCACTCCGCCGAGGCGGAGGCGGCGCGAAGCTCCGCCACGCCGGCGAACCAGAGGCTGGCGACGCCGTCCCAGGTGGGCTCGCGGCCCCGCTCGTAGGCGACCGGGCGCGTGTGGCTCTGCACGTAGCGCTGCAGCAGGGGCACGGCGGCGCCCAGCGGGCCGTGGACCTCGCGCCAGTGGCGCTGAAACGCCTCGACCGCCATCCCGGTCCGGCGGCGGACAAAGCCCACGCTCTTGGCGGCCCCCGGCCGGACCGGGCCCTCCTTGGAGACGTGCTCCTCGGTGATGATCAGCCCCATGGTCGAGCGGTCGATGAAGCGCGCCTCGTCGGCGACCACGGCGTCCATCGCGGGCGTGCCGCGCAGGGCGTGCATCGCGCGGGTGTCGTCGAACCACACCTCGGCGATCCCGTCGTAGACCGGCTCGCCCTTGTGATAGGCCGTGGGCAAGGTGTGGGACTGCACGTAGCGGCGGAGTCCCGCCAGGTGCGTGACGGCTTCGGGATGCCGGGTGAGCCAGTAGGCCTGGAACTCGTCGACCGGCATTCCGGCCTTCCGCTTGAAGAACGCCAGCGCCTTCACCATGGCCGTCTCAGCCAATCCGGCGCGCCTTCCACACCTCTTTGCAGGGCCACTGCCGCGACCACTCCAGCGTGGCGAAGGGCCAACTGGTCGTCGAGGTGGTGGAAGGGCGCACATCGATCAGGTCCTCGATCTCGAAGCCTGCGCCGCGCAGGATGCGAATCCAGTCGCCGTGCGAGAGGTGGAACTCGACGCCAATCTCTCCCGGCCACTCCACGCGGAACATGCCGAACGCCGGACGTAGCAACCGGTCGGCGGCAGGGGACTCGCCCTCGGCCGGCACGCAGAGGGTGTGCAGGAAGGCGTTGGTGAGGAACACCAGCCGTCCCCCTGGACGCAACAGGCGCGCGGCCTCCGGGACCCAGCGATGGGGATCAGCCCAGAGGCAGGCCCCGTACTCCGAGACGGCGAAGTCGAAGCTCGCGTCAGGGTAGGGCACGGCTTCGGCGTTGCCGTGGAGGAGCGGGAACTCGAGGCCGTGCGCCTGCTGCAGTCGTCGGGCCGTGGCGAGCTGCGCCTGGGAGCTGTCCACGCCGACCACGCGCGCGCCCCGGCGCGCCAGCCACGCCGAGACGTAGGCGGTGCCGCAGCCGAGCTCGATCGCGTCCTGGCCGGCCAGGCTCGCGGGCAGGAGTTCGAGCTGCGACTCGGGCACGCGCCATACCCCCCACGTCGGCTCGTCGCGCGCCCAGGCTCGCTCTCCCGGCCCGGCGTACTCATGCGCCTGCTTGTCCCAGAACGCTTCGTTGCGACGGACGTGCTCGGGCCGCTGGCTCATCGACCGGCCGCGTCGATCTTGCGCTGGAGAAACCAGCAGAACCAGCCGCGGTACTTCTCCTGCAGCGCCGGCTTCATCCAGTCCTTGCCACTGATGGTCCCCCGGCAGCTGGGGCTTCCGCACCGGCACGGCATCTCCTCGTCGAGGTCGTCGGTCGTGGCCCAGTCGATCGTGAGCTCTTCGCCGGCCCGCACGTCCCGCATGGCCACCAGCACGATCTGCCCCTGGATCGCGACGTTCGGGTCGCAGCAGTGATTGACGTAGAGCATGCAGCCGGGCCGCTCGTCTCGATCCACGGGCGCGATGAACAGATCCTCCGCGATCTGGATCTCGGCCGATCCCAGCGTCGGCTCCAGAGCTCGCCACTGGGGTCCGGTGAGGACGTGGCCGCTCTTCACGGCGACGATCTCGCCCTTGGCGATCGCGTTTCGGGCGAACAGACCACGGCCGTGAATCGGGCTTTCCCGCACCTCCGTGCTCGGCGAGCGATACGTCAGGTCGGTCATGACCGCAGTCGTCCTAGCCACCGCCGGTCTTCAGCGGTTGACCGAAGTAGAGGGTATGGCCCTGATCGTCCCTGATGACGAACTCGCGCGTCCCCCAGGGGGTCTCGTGCAGGGCCGTGACGAGGGCGACCCCGCGTCGGGCCAACCCCTCCGCGTCGGCCGCGGCATCGTCGCTCTCGAAGTAGAGGTGGAAGTGACCGCCCCGATCCACGAAGTCGATCGACGGATCTTTCTCGTCGGCGAGCTTGAGATGGAAGACCTGACCGCCCGCCCGGATGCCCGCGTAGAAGTCCTCGTACTGGAAATCCAGCGTGAAGCCGACCTTCTCGATGTAGAAGCGGATCGATCCGGCGAGATCCGTCGTCCGGAGCTGAGGGATGACGCTCGCGATGCCCATGGTCTTACTTCTCCTTCATCGAGCGCTCGTCCCAGAGCCGCACGAGATAGCCGTCGGGGTCGCAGAGCTCGGCGCCGTATCCCCAGTACGACTTGCGGGGACCGTGCACGAACGTGACACCCCGCGCCGACCACTCGGCATGGATGGTGTCGACGTCGGTCACCTGAAACCAGAGCGCGCACCCGAGCGGCTCGACGCGGGAGGACACCTCTTGCAGGAAGATCGTGAAGTCACTGCCGTCCTGGAGCGCGACCGTCTGCCGATCCGGCACCTCGAACTCGACCTTCAGGCCGAGCGTGTCGACGTACCAGCGGCGCGAGCGAGCCAGATCGGTCACCGGGATCCTGAGATGGTCGAATCTCATCACGGCTTGAAGAGCGCCTCGCCCGGCCGGTCGAAGCGATTCGTGCCGGTCGCCCACTCGTCGACGAGCCGCCGCACGAAGCGCGAGCCCTCCCGCTCGCGGTCCGCGAGGAGGACGCCGAGGGTCTCGGACGGTGGGCAGATCAGGCGCTCACACGTCGTAGAAGTCACAGAACTCCTCGACGGGAGCCTCGAGCCTCAGTACCGGGAGGGGGAAACAGCGATCCAGGCGATCCAGCGTCGACTGTTGCTCGAGCCGCTCCCGGAACTGACGCGCCATGTCCGTTCTGACGTCGCCGTGCCGGTCCACGAACTGTCCCCAGAGCGGCATGTGCTGAAAGCGTCCCGGGAGCGGGTGCGCGGTCGCCAGGTACGGCTCGGGGAACAGACGACGGTACGCGTTGAGATTGTAGAGCCACGATGCACCCACGACCCAGAGGGGCTGTGGCTCGGTGCGCTTGGCGTGCTCGAAGAGAGCCCTCAGCTCGATCAGCCGTTGGTCCCGACAGGCTCGCCCCAAGGGGGATCGGCCGTCCGGTTCGGCATTCTGAAAGTGCAGGCGAATCCGGTCGGTGCCCAGCCGCCCGTACGAGAAGCAGCCGAATGTGGCCACGACCGATGGCGACACCCGGGAGCCCCGCGCGGCGTAGAACTGATAGGTCCATTCGCTACGGTCACTGGTCCCGCCCAGACCCATCAGGTATTCCTGCCAGCCCGCGTTGGCTGGATCGAAATCCCGGCCCAGTCCGAACCGGATGTAGAGGTTCGTGTACTCCAGCAGCGTGCGACCCAGGGGGAGCCCCGAAAGCGAGGAGACCGTCTCGGCAAATTGCAGCTGCAGATCGAAGAAGCCCCTGGCGTACCTGGTCGCGGTCAGCATGCGGGAGTCGGCCCCGGCATCCTCAGGCTCGAGAGCGTAGCCCGAAGACCGATTCCCCGCAACGGCCTGTGCTACATCCCGAACAGGTAGCGCCACCACCTGGCCAGAAGGTAGACGAGGAGCATCAGCAGCACCGCGATCAGAACGCCTCCGCCCACCATCAACCGCCGCGAGAAGTGCCCGATCTGCTCCTGGCGCGCGACAGCACGCTGCTGCAGCTCCAACGAACGCTCCGCCACCTTGCGGTACTCTGCGAGCTGCTCGCGCTGCGTATCCCGAATCTCGCGCAGCAGCTGCCGGATCTCGTCGCTGTCCATGGGCCTCTATCCTCCTTGGAACTGCAGCAGAAGGATCCCGGCGGCGATGAGCCCGAGCGCCAGCACGCGCGCCCACGTCACGGGATCCTGCAGCGCGACGAAGCCGATGACGAGCACGAGCGCGGTCGACGTGCCGCCGACGATCAGCGAGGAGGAGAGGCGCAGCCCGCGCTCGTAGGCCAGCAGCGTGCACACGTCGACCCCGGCGGCGGCGACCTCGGCGATGGCCAGGAGCCAGAGTGCCTCCCGCTGAAACACGATCTCGTGCCCTCGCCCTCGCATGATGAGCAGCGTGACGGCATTGGCCACGAAGGCGGCGCTGGTCACCACCAGCGCGCCCAGCGCCACGTTGATCTTCGTCGACCCCAGCTTCAGGCACAGCGTCCACGTGGCGGCTGACGCCCCAGCCAGAAGCGCGAACAGCACGGCGGATGTCGGCACTCGAGCCTCCCGATCGCCGTGGCGCGCCCGCATCGGCGCACGACGGAGTCACGCTGCGTTCGCTGTCTGGCCAACCGTCACGATCAGCGGCCGTACGACCTGCTGCCGTGGAGACGTTCCCTCAATCGGTGAGCAGCTTGTCGGTATTCGTACTCTGGTTAAACCGCCCGTTGCGAGACAATCTCGACTTCCACTGTCAGAAGGGCGTTCGGGGGAATGGCTCCGGGCACACCGGCCTCCCCGTACGCAAGGTGCGGAGCCACTCGAATCCGCCGCCTACCGCCCACCCGCATACCGTCCACTCCATAGAAGAGACCGGCGAACATGAACTCCCGGTCAACGCGCAAAGTCGTGAATAGTGTAGTGCCTTCGTTCTCGATACGTGCTCGATCCATCAATCCCCATGGCTCCGTCCAGCACACGGCATCACCACGACTCAACCACATCTGGAGCCTCACGTCGTACCAGCTGTGTCGTTCGACCGGTGAACCAGTGCCTGGTGTGTCGGCAAGAAGCTCGACGCCCGGCTTCATGTGTCCGGCAACTCATTTTGCCGCATACGGACGAATCAATGTTTCTTTCCCCTCGGCGGAGGTGAAAACAAGGTCGTTCCCTCTACGAGAGACGCTGCGCAACAACCCAGCGGTATCCGGGTGAACAAAATCATCGACCAGCGTATACACGCCGTCCCGACCGTGAAAAACAAAATACCGGTCCTTGCCCGCTCGTGGAACCTCGACGGAGAATCCCATGAGGACCGTACCGTCCGCCTGAGGCTGTTCAACGAAACCACCGCTCCCGTAGCCGGGAAACGCGATCAGCCCTATCGCCTTGGAAGCCTCCAGCCGAGTGCGAAAGGTCTTGGCGATGGGTGCACCCAAAACCAACCGCTGAACACGTTCGGTCTCCGACGGAGCGATATTCTCCGGATCGTTCTTGTAGGCAGCGTAGTCCGCGTAGGCTTTGGTTAACTTGATTTTTTCTCCACGATAGTCGATTTGATCCGATCGGCGCTCACAGCCACTGAGTCCGAGCATCAGAATGGAGACGCCGATCCAGGCAACAACGTTTCTCACTCGCACACCTCAGTCACCGAGACTCCGGAGCAAACGCCCATGGCGGGCGGCCTCCTCGCACACCGCGATCAACTCTCCGCACTTCCTCGCAAGGTCTCCTGGCCGCGGCGGTTCGCAGTGGCTCCGATACGCCGGCGGTCGGGCCTCCCAGGCCGCCAGTGGAAGCTCGGGCTTCGATCTCAGAATCTCGAGTAGTGCTTTGAGCTCGCCCGCCAGCCCGTGAGCCTCCTCCGGCGTAAAGGACGGCTCGTCAAAGAACTCTTTCCACAGCCTCGCGATAAGGGGCCCGCGGAGGGCGGCGAGACCGACGACATCGAAGAGCAGCTCGTCGCAAAGGCCAATGCTCGCTTGTTCCGTTGGACCGATCAGTTCGAACGCCATCAGGTCCACGTGACGGGCTTCATCTGTTAGGCCACGTCATCATTCACCCCTTTGCAACTTATCCAGCTGTAGCGTCGGCGCATACTCAACTGTCCATGAACCGTCACTGGAGCGCACGAAGAAAAGCTCGCCGTCTACTGCATCCTTGGGCACGCCGGTCAATGAGATCCTCGCCGTCTTTTCCGCGGCGTCACTGATAAAACGCCACACAATCTGAACCTCGGCCGGAATGTGCTGCCGCTCCACGAAATTGAATGAGTGTTCTCCGCGCGCCAGCGTACGGCAATCCACTGGCTCAGAAAATCCGGTGAGCCGAATGGCGGCAAGCTCGCTGGCGTGACGATTCTTGAAGCCGACCGCACCTCGGTAGCCGGCCTTGCGAAGAAGTGTGAGGGCGACAACCGCAAGCACGGCTACGACTACGACTGCGACGACGATAGCTATCTTCATGGTGTCATGGCTGGGTCGGATGGCGTAAGGGGCGCGCTCAGCGGCGCTCTCGTTTGCCGCGCCAGGTGAGGTGCACTACCGCGAGGGCCGCGGCCGCAGGCAGTCGTCGATGCGACGTCTGATCATCGAAGGGGTGGGAGTGTCCCACCAGGTCCGAAGGGCTACCCGAGCATACCCGGACATCCATCGCCTTGACCGTCCGCCTGCGTCGAACGGTCCGCGTGAGCGGCTCGGCCACCGCCCTGATTGACCGCCTGCGGTCCAGCCCGCCCGCGCTGTATCTAAAAGTGGCCATCGCCGCGTGTCTCGCGTGACCACCTCAGCGAGCACGTGGCGGTGCACGCAGGTGTCTTCAGCGCAGCGCGGCCAGGATCGAGGGCGCGCTCTTCGCCCTCAGGCGTCCGGGCCCGCGATGGTGCGGTAGGCGAACGCGCCGAGCAGTGCACCCACGATGGGCGCGAGCCAGAAGAGCCAGAGCTGCCTGACCGCCCAGTCTCCGACGTAGAGCGCCACGCCCGTGCTCCGGGCCGGGTTGACCGACGTGTTGGTGACCGGGATGCTGATCAGGTGAATGAGCGTCAACCCGAGACCGATGGCGATGGGCGCGAAGCCCTGCGGTGCGCGCTTGTCGGTGGAGCCGAGGATGATCAGCAGGAAGAACATCGTCATCACGACCTCGGTGAGGAGTGCGGCGAAGAGCGAGTACCCCCCAGGGGAATGAGCGCCGTAGCCGTTCGAGGCGAAGCCTCCCGCCAAGCTGAAATCGGCCTTGCCGCGGGCGATGAGATAGAGGACCCCACCGGCCGCGAGCGCTCCCAGCACCTGCGACACGATGTAGGGCAGCAGCTTGTTCGCCGGGAAACGGCCACTCGCCCAGGCGCCGATCGAGATCGCCGGGTTGAGGTGACAGCCCGAAATGTGACCGATCGCGAAGGCCATGGTGAGGACGGTGAGGCCGAAGGCCAGCGCCACGCCGAGAAACCCGATGCCCAGGGCCGGGAAGGCGGCCGCCAGGACCGCGCTGCCACAGCCGCCCATCACCAGCCAGAACGTCCCGAGGAACTCCGCGCCGTACGGTTTCATTGGGCCCTCCCAAACGGAACTTTAGCGCAACGCGGGCAGGATGTCCTTAGCGATGACCTCGACCTGCTCGGGCTGATACCGGTACGGGATCAGGATGATGCGATCGACGCCCGAGGCGACGTGCGCGCGGAGCTGCTCGACACACTCCTTGGCGCTGCCGCGGATGGCGTGCTCGATCGTCGATTCGCTCCAGGCCGCCACGTCCCATTCCGTCTGCAGCCATTGCCGCATCGGCGCCTCGGTCTCGGCCCGTGACTTGCCGACGAGGATCGCCAGCTGGTTGGTGCCGGTCAGCGTCTTGGGATCGCGGCCGGCCTCGCGGGCGAAGCCGACGATCTTGTTCCACGACTTCGTGTAGCTCTCCGGCGTGTAGAAGTAGGTCAGCCAGCCGTCGCCCTTCGTGGCGGCCCGCTTGAGCACGGCGTCGACGTAGCCACCGATCAAGATCGGCGGGCGCGGGCGCTGCGCAGGCCTCGGCCGCATGACGGCCTCCCGCAGGTTGAACTCGTCGGCCTGCAGTGTCACGCGATCCTCTGTCCACAGCCGCGTGAGGATGTCGAAGTTGCGCTCGAACAGCCGACCGCGCTGCTTGAAGGGCACACCGACGGCGTCGAACTCCCGCGCGTACCATCCCGCAGCCACGCCGAGGATGAGCCGGCCCTTGCTGATGACATCAAGCGTGCCGATGGCCTTGGCCGCCACCGTGGGATTGCGCAACGGCAGCACCAGCACGCCGGTGCCGAGCTTGATCGTCGACGTGCGCGCGGCGATGGCGGTCAGCGTGCCGACCGCGTCCAGGATGGGGAAGGACGGCTCCACGCCGAGGATGACGTGATCCCACGCCCACAGCGATTCGAAGCCGAGCGCCTCAGCCCGCGCCGAGTAGCGATAGAGCTCGTCGATGTCGGGCGTCTCGGTGGGGCCGACGAAGTTCTTGATGGCGAGGCCGAAGTGCGTCACGGGTCTCCTCTGGTTTCATGGGGGGCCTCGAAATGGCCCCCCATACCCCCCACGCTTCGCGCCGCGGCGGAGCCGTGGCGCCTCGCGAGCGTTGTAGTCACATAGGGGGCCTCGAACGGGCCCCCCAATTTACATGGGGGCCTCGACATGGCCCCCAAGCCCCCGGCGCTCGTCACGCCCCGGGGGACCCGGGGCGCTCTTCGATACTGCGACAGGCTCTCAGCCAAGAAAGCGGCGCTCGGGGTCGAGCGCCCGGAGCATCGACAGCTCGTCGTCGCTGGGCGGGTCGGTGACGGCTACCCGCTCGACCTCGCCGAGCGGGAAGCCGGTGTTGTCGCGAATCTGCTCGACCGTGACGCCCGGGTGTGTCGCCTCGATGCGCATGCGACGCGTCTCGGGCTCGAAGCCGAAGATTCCGAGCGTGGTCACCACGCGCGAGACGCCGCCGAAGAGCAGACCGGCCTTGCGCCGTGCGCCGTCGCCGCTCAGCCACGCCGGGCTGGTCACGAAATCCACACGGGGAACAAACCGGCGCTTCTCGTGCGCGGTGAGGATGAACACCTCGCGGCACAGCGAGGCGATGTCGTTGGCGCCGCCGGTGCCGGGCAGCCGGACCTTCGGTTTCCAGTAGTCGCGGCCCACCACGCTCGTGTTGATATTGCCGTACTGGTCGATCTGCGCGCCGCCCATGAAGCCGTAGTCCAGGAAGCCGCGCTGGGCGTAGAGGAACGTGTCGGTGATGCCCGGCAGCATCTGGGCCCGATGCGCGGCGCGCATCTCGTTGGTCGACACCGGCAGCCGCCCGGGGCGGATCTGCGGGCCGATGATGCCGCCCTCGATCACCATCGTCAGCTTCGGTGCGTGGCGCTGCTGGGCGAGCGCGGCGGCCAGGAGAGGGACGCCGACCCCGGCGAAGACGGTCGTGTCGTCCTTGAGCTGGCGCGAGCCCATCACGGCCAGCAGCTCAGAGGGCGTGACCGTCGTGGTCGCCATCTAGGCGTGCGCCGAGCTGACACCGGGCACCAGCTCGCGCGCGGCGTCCTGCGCGCGCTTGAGCCGCTCGCCGCCGAACAGATCCAGATAGTCCTCGAAGGTCGTCGGCGCGTGGACGTACTTCGCGAGATAGTCGGCGACGGCCGTGGTCACGCCGCGCGCGTCGATGTCGGCGGTGTACTCGGCGAAGTGATCGAAGTCGGCATGGTAACGGCCCCACACCTCGTGGGGATAGGCGCCGAACGGCGCCAGCACCAGCGCATCGACCAGGAAGCCGGGGATGACGGTCCGGTCGGGCCGCCGCCGGATCTCCTCGTCGGTGACCAGCTCCTCGGTCGTGACGATCACGGTGGCTGCCGCGCGCGCCATGTCGTTGTCCATGTGCGGATAGCCGTCGATCTGGCAGTTGCCGAAGCGATCGGCGCGACTGACGTGCAGTAGCGCCACGTCGGGAAACAGGGCGGGAACCGCGGCCAGCGTCTCGCCCGTATACGGATCGGCGATCGTCTTCATCCCGCCCACGCCCATCAGATCCGAGCCGAGCATCGTCAGCGCGGGCAGGAACGGCACGCCCATGCCCGCGGCGCGGAAGCGCAGGCCGAAGGCCAGGTGGCTCCACTCTTCCAGCGCCACCTTGCCGGTCTCGACGTAGTGGCGCATCACCTTCGACACGCCCCACGGCAGCCCGATCGACATCCACGCCGTGACCACCCGGTTGACCGCGCCGGCCGCCATCATCAGCTCGCCTTCGGTGCACATGAGGTTGCGGCTCAGCGTGAGACCGGTGCGGCGCTGGCGCAGGACCTCGCGGACGAGCGCCATCGGCGTGCGCGTGAAGAGGCAGCCGCCGGCCACGACGTGGTCGCCGTCCTTCACGCGGCTAGCGGCGTCGTCCAGGCTGGTCAGCTTCTCGCCCGAGGATTTCGCCTTGGCCTCGAGACGGCGCCGAGCGGCGACGAAGTCGTACTCGATGGGGTTCAGGTCAGGATCTCCCAGGCGGCCTGGTAGCGGTCGAGCTCCTGCTGAGTCTTGAGATCCATCGGGTGCTCGCGCTCGGGCACGTCCACCTTCTTGTCCTCACCGCACAGCGCAGTCGTGAAGTAGCGCTGGCCGGTGTCGTTGGCCATGGTCACGATGGACGACAGCTCCGGATGGCGCGCGGCCAGCTTCAGCGCCGCGGCCACGTTGCACCCCGTGGAGATGCCGCAGAAGATCCCTTCCTCGGCGGCCAGCCGACGCGCCATCGTCAGGCTCTCGTCGGTGGTGGTGGTGATGACGCCCGAGAGCTGCGACACGTCGAGGTTGTCGGGAATGAAGCCGTCACCGATGCCTTCGATGCCGTGCGGTCCCCACTCGCGCCGTGCCAGCAGCGCGCACTCCTCGGGCTCGACGGCGTACAGGCGCACCCGCGCGTCACGCTCGCGCAGGAAGCGGCCCACGCCGGTCAGCGTGCCGCCGCTGCCCTGCGAGGCGACGAACGCGCCGATCATGCCGCCGGTCTGCTCCCAGATCTCGGGGCCGGTCGTCCGGTAGTGCGCCTCGATGTTGTCGGTGTTGTCGAACTGCCCGGGCACCCAGTAGCCGGCCGGGTCGCGGCGGCGGATTTCTTGAAGACGCTGCAGGGAAAGATCGACGTCGCTCTCACCGCCGGGCGTGAAGACCAGGTCGGCGCCGTAGGCGCGCATGATCTTCTTGCGCTCCTCGCTCATCCCCTCCGGCATGACGATCGTGCAGCGGTAGCCCTTCACCGCCGCCACGAACGCGCAGGCGATGCCGGCGTTGCCGGTCGAGCACTCCAGCACGCGCACGCCCGGCTTGAGATCGCCGCGCGCCTCGGCCCGCTCGAACATCCAGAGGTAGATGCGGTCCTTGAGGCTGCCGCTGGGCCCGAACCACTCGACCTTCAGGTAGAGCGCGGGCTTCACGCCGGCGGCCACGCGATTGAGCTTCACCAGAGGCGTGCGGCCGACGGCGGCGGCGATCGAGGGCAGCGCGTTCCGGTATCCGTCCCAGAGGATCGTCATGGGGAACGGATTGTACTCTCAGGACGCGGACGGGGCGAGCGGCTACGGCAGGCGGAGCCGGCCACGCAGCGAGGGGACGACACTGCCGCCGACCCGGATGTCGCCCACGCGTCCGTCGCGCAGCGTGAGGTCGACGTGGATGAAGCTCTGGCGGCCCATCTTGGCGCCCTGCTCGCTGACGATCGTCAGCCGCGGCGCGGACTTCACGAGCTCGTGCAGCACGAGATAGGCGCCGAGCGCGCCGCTGGCCGAGCCGGTGGCGGGATCTTCCGGCACCCCGGCCGACGGCGCGAACATCCGCGAGTACACGCGGTGGGCTGCCGGGTCGGGGTCGGGCGCCAGCACGAAGGTGCCGAGGCTCGTGGGCTTGCCGAGTGCGGCCTCCAGACCCCGGACGTCGAGCCGCGCGTGATCGACCGTCGCCCGGTCGCGGAGCGGGACGTACAGAAACTCGTTGCCGGTCGAGCCCGGCTCAATCGGCACGCCGGCGATCAGGTCGCTCTCGGCGAGGCCCAGGGCGGCGGCGACGCCCGCACGGTTCTTGATCTCCGCCCCGAAGGTCGCGTCGCGATGCTGCATCCAGATGAAGCGGGGCCCCGCCGGGTTGCCTTCGAGCTCTACCGGCACCGGACCGATGCGCTCCTCGAGAACGAAGCGCGCGGCTCCCTTCGTGACGCCCTCGGTAGCCAGGACCCACGAGGTCCCGACCGTGGGATGCCCGGCGAACGGCACCTCGCGCGCCGGCGTGAAGATGCGGATTGCCGCCACGCACTCCGGGCGGGTGGCCGGCAACACGAACACCGTCTCCGCCTGGTTCATCTCGCGGGCGATTGCCTGCATCTCACGGTCGTCGAGGCCACGGCCGTCGAGGAACACGGCCAGCCCGTTGCCGGCGAGGATCTGCTCGGTGAAGACGTCGACCTGGACGAATTCGAATTCGCGTGCCATGGTGGGCCAGAATCGCGTGGGAACGAGGAGCCGTCAAGTGCTCACGCCGGAACGCTTCTCGCAGGGCATGACCTTCGATCAGTACGTGGCCTACGCGGCCACGCCCGCCAACCTCGCGCGCGAGTCCGGCTGGTGGCTGGGGCCGGTGCGCAAGGACCTCAGCGATCTCCTCCGCAAATGGTACGCAGGGCCGGCCCGGCTCGACGCGGCCCAGACCGCGGCGATCCGCTGGCTGGCGGCGCAGCCGAACGGCCCGGCCAAGATCCTCGTGATCTCGGAAGAGTGGTCTTCCGACTGCCGCCGTGACGTCACCATGCTCGCGCGTCTGGCCGAGGCCGGCGGGCTGGAGCTGCGCATCTTTCCGCGTGACGGACAGTGCGTGGGGCGCGGGCCACGCGCCGATCCCGCCGAGTCGCCCAACGCCGATCTCATGAACATGTTTCTCCGGGAGCAGGACGGCCAGACGTTCCAGTCGATTCCCGTCGCCGCTTTCTACACGAAGAACTTCCAGTACCTCTGGCACTACCTGGAGTTTCCGGCTATCTACCACAAGTACCCGCTGTCGGACGCCATGCGCGCCGCTCGGCCGGGCGAGAGCCCCGAGCAGGCGTGGGATCGCTTCATGCGAGAGTGGCGCGAGCTGCAGCTCTCACCGTTCTTTCCGATCTGGACCTCGGCCGCTGCCAACGAAATTCTGTCGGCGCTCTACGAGCGGGCGGTTATCGGACCGACGTCCTGATTGAAGGGGGAACCCTACCAGGGTTCCCCCTTCCCCTCCGGGTCTCCCGGCTCTAGCCACCGGTCGCGTCGAAGGCCGAGCGTACGTGGCGGACGTCGAGCGCGCCCCGCGTGTCGACGGTGACCGACACGACGTCGAAGCGGCAGCGCACACCGTCGAGCCGTCGCCATTTGAGGTAGTGCTGGGCCAGGCGTGTCAGCCGTCGCTGCTTGTGCCAGGAGACCGCAGCCGCCGGCGCTTCGTCCCATCCGGCACGGCGACACTTGACCTCGACGAAGACGACCACGCCGTCTTTACGGCACACGAGATCGATCTCGCCCTCGGGGAACCGAACGTTCCGCTCGATCACCGCGAGGCCGGCGCGCTGGAGTGCGCGCGCCGCTTCCGCTTCCGCCGCCTGTCCGAGAGTCCGCCGAGCCTCCGTCACGGCGCCAGATTCGCGCCCCTGCACGCGGCGAACAATGTCCAATCTTTGGGACAGTGACTTCGGGCCGCCGGTTAAAGAGGAACGCCACGGCTCCGGACCGCCGGTCAAAGAGGAGCGCCACGGCTCCGCCGGGGCGCGACGAACGCTGGGGGGTGTGGGGGGCCATATCGGGGCCCCCCACTTCATCAGAACACGAGCGATCCCTGGCGCCACTCGCTGACGAACGACCGTCGATGCAGCGGGCACAGCCCGTGGCGATCGATCGCGGCGATGTGCTCGGGGGTCGCGTAGCCTTTGTGGCGGGCGAAGCCATACTCGGGGTACGCCCGATCGATTTCCAGCATCATGCGGTCGCGCGTGACCTTGGCGATGATCGACGCGGCCGCCACGCTGGCGCAGCGCGCATCACCGTCGACCAGATTGCGCTGCGGGCAGACGAGCTCGCGGAGCTCGACGAAGTCAGTGATGACCAGCTCGGGCGCCAGCGTCAGCGCGGTGAGCGCTTGCGCCATGGCCAGCCGGGTGGCCTCGAGGATGTTGATCCGGTCGATCGTCAGATGATCGACGATGCCCACCCCCACCGCGACCGCGCGCTCCTGGATGAGGGCGTAGAGCAGCTCGCGGCGCTCGGGGAGCAGGAGCTTGCTGTCGGCGACCCCGCGGATGCGGCGGTCGGGCGCGATGACGACGGCCGCCGCCACCACCGGCCCGGCCAGGGGCCCGCGCCCCGCCTCGTCGACGCCGGCGATACGAGTGACGCCCGTCTTCCAGGCCTTCGCTTCGTACCGGTACGGCGCCGTGGGAGGCGGCACGCCGGGTGGAGCGGTCTCTACTCTTGGTCGGTGGCGGCGGTGGCCGGCACGGCGCTGGCGCGCTTTTCTTTGATGCGCGCCGCCTTGCCCGCGAGTGAGCGCAGGTAGTAGAGCTTGGAGCGGCGAACCTGCCCGCGGCGCATCACGTCCACGCGCTCGATCCGTGGCGAGTGCGTCGGGAACGTGCGCTCCACGCCGACCCCGTAGGAGATGCGGCGCACGGTGAACGAGGCGCGCAGCCCTTCACCCCGGCGACGGATCACGGTGCCCTCGAAGACCTGGGTCCGCTCCTTCTCGCCTTCGATGACCTTCACGTGCACGCGCACCTGATCGCCGGGCGCAAACCCCGCCCGGTCCTTCTTCATGTGCCCGGCTTCGACCAGCAGAATCGCGTCCATCGCTCGGCTCCTTCTTCCTCTTCTTCGCTAGGGGCGGCCGCCCTCGTCGGGCAGCGTCTCCCCGCGTTCGAATCGCTCGATCCAGTGCTTCTCGTCCGCGTCCAGCGTCGCCGTGGCCAGCAGATCGGGGCGACGGCGCCACGTCATGTACAGCGCCTGCAGCCGGCGCCAGCGCGCGATGCGCGCGTGATCGCCGGACAGCAGCACTCCCGGCACCCGCGCGCCCCGGAACTCCTCGGGCCGCGTGTATTGCGGCGGCTCCAGCAGCCCGCTGGCGAACGACTCGCGCTCGGCCGCGCCCTCGGCGCCCAGCACTCCCGGCATCAGCCGCGTGACCGCGTCGGCCATCACCAGGGCCGGCAACTCGCCGCCGGTGAGCACGTAGTCGCCGATCGAGATCATCTCGTCGGCGAGCCCGGCGCCCACACGCTCGTCCACGCCCTCGTAGCGCCCGGCCAGGAGAATCAGGTGCGCCACCTGCGTCAGCTCGGCGGCGACCTCCTGCGTGAATCGCCGCCCGCGGGGATCCGTGAGGATCACGCGCGAGCCCGGCGTCCGCAGCGCCTCGACGGCGGCGAACAGGGGCTCCGGCTTCAGGACCATCCCGCCACCGCCGCCGAACTGATAGTCGTCGGTGATCCGATGCCGACCCTCCGCGTAGTCTCGGAGATTGACCACCCGGATGTCAACGAGCCCCCGCGTCCGCGCGCGGCCCAGAATCGACTCCGCGACGACCGGCTCCACCATCCCCGGGAAGAGCGTGACGATGTCGATGCGCATCACCGCCATCCCTAGAGCTCGAGCAGTCCCTCCGGCGGCCGGATCACGACCCGGCGCGCCCCCACATCCACCTCGATCACGATCTCCGGCACCGCCGGGATCAGATGCTCACGCTCGGGGCCTTGCACCACCCACAGAACTTGCCCCGGCGCGGGATCGACCCCGCTCAGCTCACCGACGACGCGCCCGTCCTCCGTCGTCACCCGGCAGCCGATCAGCTGCCACGGGTAGACGTGGCCGGGAGGGGGCGGCAGCGCTTCCGCCCTGGGCAGCGCCACCAGTCGGCCGGCCAGCGCGGCGGCCGCCTCGGGGGAGTCGCATCCCTCCAGCGACAGCAGCACCACGTCACCCTGTCGCCTCACCCCCCGCACGCGCCGCACCGTGCGATCGTCGTGTCGCGGATCCCACAGGATGCACTCGCGGATGCGCCCGAACCGCTCCGGATGATCCGTCTGCGGGACGACGCGCAGTTCGCCGCGAAGGCCGTACGCCCGCGTGGCCTCGCCGATCACGACGAGGTCGTCGCCGGCCACCGCGCTAGGCGACGGGCTTCTCGAGCGCGATCAGCTTCTTGACGGTGTTGGAGGGCTGCGCGCCCTTGCTGATCCACGCCGCCGCCTTGGCCCGGTCGATCACGACCGTCGGCGGCTGGGTCACCGGATTGTAGTGGCCGATCACCTCGATGAAGCGGCCGTCGCGCGGCGAACGAGAGTCGGTCACCACCACGCGGTACCGCGGTCGCTTGCTCGACCCTTCACGTCGCAGTCGAATCATTACCACGTCGTCACCCCCTCAGGGTCGGAAAGCCGGGCAGGCCTTTCAGCTTGCCGAGCTTGCCTTCCATGCCTTTGAACTGCTTCATCATTTTTCGGAGCTGCGCGAACTGCTTGAGCAGCCGGTTCACGTCCTGCACGTTGGTGCCGCTGCCGCGCGCGATGCGCTGGCGACGGCTGCCGTTGACGATCTCCGGGCGCTGGCGCTCGTCCAGGGTCATCGACGAGATGATCGCGTCGAAGCGCCCCATGTCGGCCGCCTCGCCGTCCATCTCGGGAGCCGCGCCGCCCTTGAACATCTTGCCGAGCGGCAGCATTCCCATGATTTGATCGAGCGGTCCCATTTTCTTGAGCTGCCGCAGCTGCTCGCGGAAATCATCGAGCGAGAAGCTGTCCTCGCGCAGCTTGCGCACCAGCTCCTGGGCTTTGTCCTGATCGACCGTGGCCTGGGCTTTTTCCACCAGGGACAGCACGTCGCCCATGCCAAGCACGCGGGAGGCGAGACGGTCAGGATGAAACGGCTCCAGCGCGTCGGTCTTCTCGCCCATGCCGACGAAGGCGATGGGCCGGCCGGTCACGTGGCGCACCGAGAGCGCGGCGCCCCCGCGGGAGTCACCGTCCATCTTGGTGAGGACGACGGCGTCGATACCCACCACCTGGTTGAAGCGATCGGACACCGTGACCGCATCCTGTCCGGTCATGGCGTCCACGACGAGCAGCACGTGGTGCGGCCCCACCGTGCGCTTGATGGCCTTCAGCTCGTCCAGCATCGCCTCGTCGATGTGCAGCCGGCCCGCCGTGTCGAGAATGAGCGGAGTCAGGCCGCGGGTCGCCGCGGCCTCACGGGCCGCCTCGCAAATGGCCAGCGGCGTCTGACCCGCCTCGCCGATGACCGGCACGCTGATCTGCGCACCGAGCGTGCGCAGCTGCTCCTGGGCGGCGGGGCGATACGTGTCGGCGGCGGCCAGGATCGGGTGCTGTCCCTGCTTGGCGTACATCCGCGCCAGCTTGGCCGCGGTGGTGGTCTTGCCCGATCCCTGTAGTCCGATCAGCATGATGATCGTCGGCGGATGTGGCGCGGTGGCCAGGCGGTGCCCGCTGCCCCCGAGCAACTCCACCATCTCGTCGTGGACGACCTTGACGACCTGCTGGGCCGGGGTCAGCGATCTGAGCACGTCTTGCCCGATCGCCTTCTCACGGACGCGATCGACGAAGGTGCGGACGACCTTGAAGTTGACGTCCGCCTCCAGTAGCGCCACGCGGACCTCGCGCAGCGCCTCCTGGATGTTGTCTTCGGTCAGGCGGCCGCGGCTGCCGAGCCGGTCGAAGATGGATTGCAGTCTCGTGCTCAGGGAGTCGAGCATGGAAAGACGAAGTCTACGCAACTACGCGGAAGATTTCAACTCGCCGGCGGGGGGAGACGCCGGCGAGTTGATCAGGTCAGGACGCGATCAGCGAAGCGAGCGGACTCGGACCCGCACGGGCTCCCAACGGAGGATCTGCAGCACGAAGCCGAAGGGCACGAAGCACGTGGCCATGGCGACCCAGAAGTCGAGGCTCCGCCAGCACGTCTTCCACTCGAACCCCGTGAACCCGAGGACCTTCAAGATTCGCATTCGCGTTCTCCCAACCCGTCTAGTAGCAGGCGCGGTGCCAACGCGATATATCAATGGAATCGGTGTTTTGACTCATGGGGTTCGGCTCGAGACGGATGAACAACCGCCGCCCCCGGTGCAGCTTTTGCCGGGTCCAGATCGGGGGCCGTTCGTATGGTCTCGTGCGGACGCGCTCCGCAACTGGTGCGGACGCTCACAGCAGTTCCACGAGATCGCCGATCGCGATGGTCCCGCCGGACACAACGGCGGAGTCCAGCGCCATCGTCCCGCCGAAGTTCTCCACGATGCGACGCAGTACCGAGACATCCTGCACCCGCGTGTCCGGGTCCCACGTGGTCATCACGCAGCGGCCCCGCAGCTTCTCCATGCTGATCACGACGTCCCCGATGCGAAGGCGCCGGCCCGGCCACTGCCGTTCGGCCACCCCGGTGACGCCGCCGATCACGATGTTGGGGCGGAGCCGTCGGCCGTCCACGTCGAGCGCGGCGATGGCGCCGTCGGTCGCGACGAGCAGCGGCAACACGTCGAAGCGCTCGGGACCGTCGTAGCGGGCAAGCGTGGCCTCGGGGCCGGCAGCCTCGCGCACCGCCGCGGAGGATTCTGGGGCCGTCCAGGCACGGCCGTCGATCAGCGGCTCGCCGTCGGGGCCGAGCGTGGCGTGCAAGGCGAGCAGCCGGGGCCGGTTGCGCGCCGTCACCACGCGGTCTCGTCCGTCACGCACGTGGACGACCCGATCGCCCACGATCCCGTTGGTGGTGACCACCGCACGATCGAGCCGCTCACCGGCGAGCGATTTGACCGGATAGCGCCACAGCTCGGCCACCCGCAGCCCCGACGTGTCCATCACACCCTTTGGACAGCGCCAGAGCGGCCGGAGATTCCGGGGGTCAGCCTCCGGCGGCTTGCCGCATCTGCTTGATGACCGCGGCGGGGTCCTTCGCGTCGAACACGGCCGAGCCGGCGACCAGGATCGATGCACCGTGCTCGGCGAGCGGGCGGGCGTGCTCGACCTTCACGCCGCCGTCGATCGAGACGTCGACGGCGCGGCTGCCGAGCAGCGAGCGGATCTGGCGGATCTTCGGATAGACGGCGGGGATGAAGGCCTGGCCCCCGAAGCCCGGATTCACCGACATGACCAGCACCAGGTCGAGATCGCCGGTGACGTAGTCGAGCGTGGAAGGATGCGTGGCGGGGTTCAGCGCCGCGCCCGCCTTCACCGGCGCGCCGCGCATGCTCGACAGCTCGCGGATGTTGACCAGCGTGCGCTGCAGATGCGGACACGCCTCCACGTGGACCGTGAGCATGTCCGCGCCGCGCGCGGCGAACTCCGGCAGGTACTTCTCCGGCTCGACGATCATGAGGTGCAGGTCCAGCGGCAGCCGGGTGCGCTTGCGGATCGCGTCGAGGATCGGGAACCCCATCGAGATGTTCGGCACGAAGCGGCCGTCCATGACGTCGATGTGGATCTGGTCGGCGCCGGCAGCCTCGATCCGGGCGATCTCCTCGGCGAGGATGCCGAAGTCAGCCGAGAGGATCGAGGGCGCGATCTTGATCACCGCACTGTTATACCGCAACTCGCTCGACAGCGACGGCGGCTCGCTCAGCGGCGACGGAGGCGCGCCGCAGTGAAGCCGTCGGTGCCGTGCTGGTGCGGCAGGCACCTCACGAAGCCGTCGGCCCCGGCCGGGACGGGAAACGCGGCCGGCGGATCGAGGGCGAAGGTCGGGTCACTCGCCAGGAAACCGTGGACGACACCTTCGTTCTCCTCGGGCTCGAGCGAGCAGGTGGCATAGACGAGACGGCCGCCAGGTCGCACCAGCGTGGCCGCCGCCGCGAGGATGCTGCGCTGGCGCGTGGCGGCGGCGGCGACGTCGGCCGCCTGCCGGCGCCACTTCACCTCGGGATTGCGGCGGAGCACGCCGAGGTTCGTGCACGGCGCGTCCACCAGCACACCGTCGCAGAGGCCCGCCCAGCGTGGGGCCAGCGTCTCCACCGGCCCGTCCACCGCTTCGACGATCGTCACACCGAGTCGGGCGGCCGCTTCCGCGACGCGGCCCAGCCGACCCGCCTGCGGATCGAGCGCGAGCACACGCCCGCGATTGTCCATGAGCTGGGCGAGGTGGGTGCTCTTGGTGCCGGGCGCGGCGCACACGTCGGCGATCATCGTGCCGGCGGCCGGCTCCAGCAGACGCGCCACGAGCATCGAGCCCTCGTCCTGCACCACGCACCGGCCGTCCGCGAACGCGCGCCAGCGCCCGGGATCGCCGCCGCCCTCGACGGTGACGCCCTCGGGCGCCAGGCGCATCGGCGTGGCATCGACGCCCTCCTGGCGCAGCTGCACGGCCAGATCCTCGCGGCTGAGCTTGAGCGTGTTGGCTCGAATGCCCAGCGCCGGCCGCTCGTTCAGCGCCCGCATGAGCGTCTCGGCTTCGGCCGCGCCCAGGCGCTCGACCCAGCGGTGGGCGATCCACGTGGGGAACGAACAGCGCGTGGCCAGCGCGTCCAGCGGATCGGCGGGCGGCGCCGGCTCGCGCTCACGCTTGCCCCGGCGAGCGAACGCACGCAGCACCGCGTTGACGTACTCGGCGACGCCCGGCTTGGCCCGGGCAAGCGTGACCGCGTCGTTGACGGCGGCGAAGGCCGGCACGCGCTCGAGGAACGCGAGCTGATACGCGGTGAGTCGCAGCAGGACCCGCACGCGGGCATCGAGCGAGGCGAGCCGGCGGCGGGAGTGCGGGGCGAGGATCCAGTCGAGATAGCGCTGCCAGCGCAGGGTGCCGTAGACGAGCTCGGTGGCCAGCGCCACGTCGCGCACGGAGAGCGAGCGCCGTTCGAGCTCGGCGTCGAGCGCCAGGTCGGCGAACGCGGCGTCGGTGTCGACGCGCTCGAGCACGCGCGCGGCCACCGCCCGCGCCGGCGAGGCGGCCCGGCTCACCGCGACGTCAGCGTCTGACCGGCGGTCAGCCGCGCGCCGCGCAGGAACTCGTCCCACGCCAGCGCCCGGCGGCTCTCCGGCTGGACCTCGAGGGGCAACACCGCGCCCTCGCCGGCGACGATGGCCAGACTGCGCTCATGCGCTACCAGCGTGCCCGGCGTGCCGGTGCCGGGCACGACGCGCGCCCGCCACAGCGTGAGCGCGCCGCCGGCGAGCGTGGTCGTCGCGCCGGGCCACGGATTGCAGCCCCGGAGGAGATCGACCAGCTGGCGCGCCGGCCGCTGCCAGTCGATGGCGCCGTCCGTCTTCTTGAGCCGCGGCGCCAGGGTCGCACCCTCGGGCTGCGGCGTCGGCTTCAGCGAGTCCAGCCGGGCCAGCGTGTCGAGCATCACCTCGGCACCCAGACGCGCCAGCCGCTCGGACAGCTCACCGGCCGTCTCCTCGGGGCCGATCGGGGTCTCGGCGCGCAGGAGCATCGCGCCGGTGTCCATGCCGGCGTCCATCTGAAACGTCGTGATGCCGGTGACGGTCTCGCCACGGATGAGGGCCCACTGGATCGGCGCGGCGCCGCGGTACTTCGGCAACAGCGAGCCGTGGATGTTGATCGACCCGCGCGCGGGGGCATCGAGCACCGCCGTCGGCAGGATCTGGCCGAACGCGACCACCACCGCGATGTCGGCCCCCAGCGCCCGCAGGCGCTCGGGCCACTCGGGATCGCGCAGGCGCGGCGGCTGGATGACCGGCAGGCCCGCCTGGAGCGCGGCAAGCTTGATGGGCGGCGGCGTCAGCTTCTGGCCGCGGTGCGCGGGCCGATCCGGCTGCGTGATGACCGTGACGATCGTGTGGGCGCGGCGCAGCGCCTCGAAGGTGGGAAGCGCGAATGCCGGGGTGCCGTAGAAGAGGACCTTCAGCGGATTACAGCGCGAAGGCGCGGTGGGCGGCGGCGTCCTCGGTGAAGCCTTCCTTCTTGATGCGGCGCTTGATCCGGTCGCGGGTCATCGCATCGACGCGATCGATGAACAGCACGCCATCGAGGTGGTCGATCTCGTGCTGGAACACGCGGGAGCGCAGACCGCGGGCGGTGATCGATACCGGCTGGCCTTCGAGGTCCTGCGCCTCCAGCTTCACCCACTGCGCGCGAGTGACGGGCGCGAAGAAGCCGGGGAGCGACAGGCACCCTTCCTCGGCGGTGACGGTGCCGCCCTGCTCGGTGATGACGGGGTTCACCAGCACCTGGGCGCCGCGGCCTTCCTCGTCGCCGACCACCAGCAGGCGGACCGAGGCGCCGATCTGCGGCGCGGCCAAGCCGATGCCGACCTCGTCGTACATCGTGTCGATCATGTCCTCGGCCAGGCGGCGAATCTGGGGCGTCACCGTCGCGATCTCCTCCGCGCGGCGCCGCAGGACCGGATCACCGTACCGACGAACTTTCAGGACGGCCATTCGACCGGATCCACCTCCACGTCTATGATACCGCGGCTCCGCGGGCGCGGTCCCCGGAAGTCCTCCAGCGCCAGCGCCAGCGCGGCCGGAAGGTCGGCGTGTCCCTTGACCACGATGCGCCGTGCACGGTCGCGCCGGTCGGCGACCGGCGGGTAGACGGTCAGCCTAGATGATGCGCGCAGGGCCGCGGCGACCTCGTCGGCCACCCGCCGCGTCTCGGCGGCGGCGGTGGCGCTGATGGTGAGCAGCGCCAGCCGGCGGAAGGGCGGATAGCCCAGCTCGGCGCGGAACTTCAGCTCGGGGCGATAGAACCCGCCGAGATCCTGACGGGCGACGGCGTCGATGGCGTAATGGCTCGGATTCTGGGACTGGATGACGAGGCTTCCGTGCGCGCCGACGCGCTCGGCCGCCGCCCACATGAGCGAGAACATCCGCTCGCCGGCCCGGAAGTCGGGCAGGCGCAGCAGCTGATCGGGCGAGACGAAGCCGGCCAGGCCGAGCGAGGACGGGCCGAAGAGCCGCAGCGCGCCGCGCGTGCCGATCACGACGTCGGCGGCGGCCGCCGCCGTGCGCTGCGCTTCGCCGCGCGCGCCGCGCGAGGCCTCGGGATCCCACCGCGCCACACGCACCTTGGGGAAGCGCCGTCGCACGGCGTGCTCGACTCGCTCGAGGCCCCAGCCGAACGGCGACAGCCGGCGGCCCCCACAGTGCGGACAGGTGTCCGGCGGCGGCATCGTGGTGGCGCACAGGCGGCAGAGCAGGGTGGCGGCCGATCGCGTGTAGCCGAGCGCCAGCGCGCACGTGGGGCACCGCACGATCTCGCCGCACTCGTCACAGGCCAGTGCGGAGGCCAGGCGGCTGACCACGAGCAGCACGCGACGGCCGGCGGCCAGGGCCTCGCGGACCGCGCGCGCCAGCGGCGGCGTCAGGGGCTCGCGGCGGAGGATGCCGCGCGTGTCGGTGATGGTCACCGCCGGCCACGGTCCGGGCGTCGGCGCCGCCATGGTGAGTCCGCGGCGATCGGTCGCGCGCCACCAGAGCTCCACGCTGGGTGTCGCGGCGGTGAGGGCGACGCCCAGGCGCTCGCGGGCCGCGCGCTCGAGCACGACGTCGCGGGCGTGCAGTCGTGGCGGGCCGGGCGGCTTGTGCGCGGCTTCGTGCTCGTCCACCAGCGCCACCAGCCCCGGCGACGCCAGCGGTGCGAGGAGCGCCGAGCGCGTGCCCACGGCCAGCCGGGCTCCGCCCCCGCCGAGCGCCGCCCACGCGCCGGCCCGGGCGGCTTCATCCACGCCGGAGTCGAGTCGGACCACGGGTCCGAGCCGCGCCAGGCGCTGCGCCCAGCGCGCCGCGGCCTCGACGTCGGGGACCACGACCAGCGCGCTCGACGCGCGGCCCACGTGCTCCAGCAGGCGGCGCTCGCGGCCGGCGCCGATCATGAGCTCGGCGCCGGGCCGGTCACCCTCGGCGGCCCCGTTCGCGCGACTCGCCGGGCGTTCGGCGCCGGCCGGCGCGCTCGTCATCGGCGGCGGCAGCAGCGCGGCGCACGTCGAGCCGAGTGACGAGAGCGATTCGGAGGCTACCCAGCGCGCCAGGTCGAGCCGGCCCGGCGTGAGCAGCGGAGCGGGCTCGGCCGGAGCGAGCAGGGCCTTGAGGCCGCGATCGTCCCCGTCGCGGACCGCGAGAACGATCCCCACGCGACGGGCACCGGCGAGCGGGGCGAGGACGCGCTGACCGACGGCGACGGTGGGTCCGGGCGGAATCCGGTAGGAAAACGGGCGCTCGACGGGCGCGTCGAACGCCACGTCGGCAATCACGGCCCCACTCTCATCGCGTGCGGCGGGCGTCGTACTCCCGTTTGGCGAGCTTGAGATCGTCCCAGGCCATGCGCTTGTACTCCTGACCGGGATTGCGCAGCAGGAACGCCGGATGGAACGTCGGGATGAGCACGGCCGCGCCGTAGGTGTGCAGGTGGCCGCGGAGCTTGCCGATCGGCTCCTTGGTACGCAGCATCGCCTGGGTGGCCACGCTGCCCAGCGTGAGGATCACCTTGGGCTGGATCACGCCGAGCTTGTCGGCGAGAAACGGCGCGCACGCGGCCAGCTCCTCCGCCTCCGGATTGCGGTTGCCGGGCGGACGACAGAGGACCGTGTTGGTGATGTAGACCTCGTTGCGGGTGATCTTCACCGACTCCAGCATCTTGGTGAGCAGCTGACCGGCGCGGCCGACGAACGGTAACCCCTGCGCGTCCTCGTCGGCGCCGGGCCCTTCGCCGATGACGACGAGGTCGGCCTCGGGATTGCCGGAGCCGAAGACGATCGTGTTCCGCGCCGCGCACAGCTTGCAGCGCTGGCAGCCCTGCAGCCGTGCCTCCTGGGCGCGCAGGCTCTCGGCCGGAGTCTGCAGATAGTCGCCCTCGATGGCCAGACGTTCGCTGCCGAGATCGCGGTGGAAGCGCAGCGTGGCGGCCAGGGCCCCGAGGGCATCCGCGAGGGCCGCGCGGGGATCGTCGCTCAGCGGACCGCCCGGCGCGCGGGATGACTCGTGCGCAGCGCGAGGATGGCGTCCAGGATGGCGTCGGCCACCGCGGACTTCGCCATGCGCGGCAGCTCGCGGCTGCCGCCCCAGCGGTCGATCAGCAACACCTCGTTGTCCTCGGCGTCGAATCCGATGTCGCGGCGGCTGACGTCGTTGGCCACCAGCAGGTCGATCCCCTTGGCCTCCAGCTTGACCCGCGCGTTGGCCACCACGTCGTTGGTCTCGGCCGCGAAGCCCACGATGAAGGCCCCGGTCGCCCGCGCGGCCACCTCGGCCAGGATATCGGGATTGGGTGTGAGGTCGAGCGTGAGATCGCGCTTGCCCTTGATCTTCTGCTCGGCCGGACGCCGGACGCGGTAGTCGGCCACCGCGGCCGCCTTGATGACGACCGTGGCCGTGGCCGCGTGGTGCAGGACCGCGTCGCGCATGTCCTCGGCCGTCTGCACCGGCACGAACGTCGCCGTCGCCGGCGGCGTGAGCGCGGTGGGCCCGGACACGAGGATGACCTGCGCGCCCCGCCGCTGGGCCGCGGCGGCCAGCGCGTAGCCCATGCGACCCGACGAGCGATTGGAGATGTAGCGCACGGGATCGATCGGCTCACGCGTCGGCCCCGCGGTGATCAGCACGCGCTCGCCGGCCAGGTCACGGGTGGGTGTGAGCGCGCTCAGCAGCGCTTCGATCAGGACGTCGATCTCGGGTAGCCGGCCCCGGGCGTGCAGGCCGGAGGCGAGCGCGCCGGCGTCGGGATCGACCACCGTCACGCCGCGCGCGCGCAGCGTGGCGACGTTGGCCGTCACCGCGGGATGCTCCCACATGCCGCCGTCCATCGCCGGCGCGATCACCACCGGGCAGCGGGCGGCCAGCAGCAGCGTGGTGAGGAAGTCGTCGGCGATGCCGTGCGCGGCCTTGGCCAGGAGGTTCGCGGTGGCCGGCGCCACGATCACGGCGGCGGCTCGCTCGGCGAGCGTGACGTGCTCGACCGCGGCCTCACTCTGGGGATCGAAGAGATCGGTCAGCACCGCCCGGCCGGAGAGCGTGCGGAAGGTGAGCGGGCCCACGAACTGCTGCGCGTGCTCACTCAGGCACACGGTGACCGAGGCGCCGAGCCGCGTGAGCTCGCGCAGCAAGTAGACCGCCTTGTAGGCGGCGATCGAGCCCGTGACGCCGAGAATCAGCTCTCGGCCGCCGAGCGTGGCGTTCATGCCTTGGTAGTTTCGCCCTCTTCCTTCACGCGGTACTCGACCTTGGCCGAGGCGATCTCCTGCAGCGCCACGCTGGTCGGCTTCTTGTGACTGCTGTCCACCCGTGCGGCGGCACCCCGGTTGATCTGCCGGGCCCGCTTGGCCGACAGCACGACGAGCAGGTAGCGGTTCGAGACCTTGTTCAAGGCTTCCTCCAGCGATGGGAACGCCATCAGTTTGGTACCTCCAGATCGGGGAAATTGAGAGCCAGGCGGCTGATGCGACAGCGCTCGGCTTGTACGATCGACTCCAGCTGGTCGATCGCTTCCTTCACGTCGCGATTCACGATCAGGTAATGATACCGCCGCCACAGGACCACCTCGTGGCGCGCGCGGTCCAGTCGCCGCGCGATCTCGCTCTCGCCGTCGGACCGGCGCTCGCGCAGTCGCTGCTCGAGCTCGGCCATCGAGGGCGCCACGATGAAGACCAGCACCGCCTCGGGGTAGCGCGCGTGGAGCTGGGCCGCCCCCTGCGTGTCGATGTCGAGCAGGATGTCGTGGCCGTCGGCCAGCGCGGTCTCCAGCGGCTTGGCCGGCGTGCCGTAGAGATTGCCGTGCACCGTCGCCCACTCGGCCAGCTCGCCGCGATCGAGCATCGCGCGGAACTGGGGCTCGCTCACGAACCGAAAATCGGTGCCGTCGATCTCGCCCGGTCGCGGCGGTCGCGTGGTCACCGACACCGAGTAGGCGATGTCGTGCAGACGCAGCCGGATCTCGCGGCACAGCGTCGTCTTCCCCGCACCGGAGGGCGCGGAGACGACGAACAGTGTGCCGCGGCGCTTGATTACAGGCGTGACATCACTCCCCCGGACTGCGGTCCGTTCCCAGCCGCTGGGCAAGCGTGGCCGGCTCCAGCGACGAGAGAATGAGGTGATCGCTGCCGGTCACGATGACCGCTCGCGTGCGCCGCCCGTTGGTGGCGTCGATCAGCTTGGTGCTGCCCTTGGCGCTCTCGATCAATCGTTTCACCGGTAGCGAGTCGAGCGCGACGATGGCGACGATCTGCTCGGCCACCACCACGTTGCCGTGTCCGACGTTCATCAGGTGCAGGGTCGCCCCGTTCGTCCCCTTACTCAAGATTCTGAACCTGCTCGCGCATCTTCTCCAGCACGCCCTTGCCGGCCAGGGCCGCCTGGCTCAGCTCCAGGTCGTCGGCCTTGCTGGCCACGGTGTTCACTTCGCGGCCCAGCTCCTGGAGGAGGAAGTCGAGCGGTCGTCCCACCGGACCACCCTTGTCCAGCACCAGCGCCCACTCGGCCAGGTGCGCCCGCAGGCGCGTCAGCTCCTCGGTGATGTCGCCCTTGTCCGCCCACACCGCCGCCTCGGTGAGGATCCGCGCCTCGTCCACGCCGGCTCCGCCCAGCAGGGAGCGGATCCGCTCGCGCAGGCGCTCCTCGCGCCGGGTCACGGCCGCCGGAGCCCGCGCGGCCATGGTGTCCACGATGGTCGTGAGCTCGGCGTGCAGGCTGCGCAGCTCCTGGGCCAGGCGCTCACCCTCGGCGGTGCGCCGCTCGACGAGCTCGTCGAGGGCGCGGCTCAGCGCCGCCTGCAGCAGGGGCCAGGGCACCGAGGCTTCGACCGGCTCGCTGTCCTCCAGCCGTATGACCCCGGGACGCTCGAGGAGCCATTGCAGCGTGACGCTCCCCGCGAGGCCGACGTCGTCGAGGTCGTTCGCCAAGGCGCGGGCACGCGCGGCGTATTCGCGGGCCAGGACGTGATCCGTGATCACCCGCTGCGTGGACTGCCCCACCACCGGCGTGGCAACCACGCTGACGTCGATCCGGCCCCGTTCCAGCCGGGCGGCGATCACCTTGCGGGCCTCGATCTCGAGCGCGGTCAGCGTGCGCGGCAGGCGGAGGGCGACGTCCAGGTGCCGATGATTGACCGAGCGCGCCTCGACGAGCACGACGAGCGTGTCGCCCCGCACCTCCGCGCGTCCGAACCCGGTCATGCTCCGGATCATCGAGTGCTCCAGAATGGCTGAAATTCTCTGTAGTGTCAATATGTTATGATTCAGCCGCCAAGGAGGATCGTTGATGAGCTGGACCCGCCGACAATTCCTCGCGACCACGAGCGTGACGGGCGCCGGTCTGCTGGCCGGCGGCGGGCGCGCGGCCCACGCGCAGGGCAAGGCGATCACCGCGTCGCACAGCGTTTCGACGTTCGTGTACGGCCAGCACCTGGTGGCGAAGGAGAAGAAGTTTTTCGAGGAAGAAGGGCTCAGCCTGCCGAGCTTCATCGTCCCGGGCGGCGGGGCCAAGGTGGTGCAGGCGCTGGCCGCCGGCCAGGCCATGTTCGCGCTGGGCGACTCCAACCATCCGCTGAAGATCACCGAGAAGGGCAAGGACGCCCTCATGCTGTTCGCGACCGACACGCGCTGCTCCTACGCCAATGTCGTGGTGCGCAAGGAGCTGTGGGACCGGGGCGTCAAGTCGGTCGAGGCACTCGCCGACGCCAAGCTCGTCGGCCGCAAGGCCATCGTGGCCGCCACCGCTATCGGCTCGGGCACGCACGTCTACGGCGTCTACGTCATGAAGGGCAGCAAGGCCCCCGACGGCCGGACGGTGAACGACTACGTGGAGTGGGTGGGCGGTGGCGCGTCGACCACGATGCTGGGCGGGCTCAAGGCCGGGAAGTTCGACGCGATCATGGCGGTGCCCGAGTGGCAGTGGGCCACCGAGGACGAGGGCTTCGGCAGGGCCATCTACGACGTGCAGGACGAGAAGGCGTGGAATCGCGTCTTCGGCGGCCCTATCCCGGTCACGGTGGGCTACGTGCTCAAGGAGACGATCGAGAAGTCGTCCGATCTCGTGCAGGGGTACGTGAACGCCAGCTGGCGCGCCCAGCAGTGGATCCACCGGGCCACGGACGAGGAGGTCGTCGAGCTGCTGTACAAGCCGTACATGGACTCGTTCTCACGCGAGGTCGTCCTGCGCTCCGTGAAGTACTACCGGACGATATTCGACTGGGACTTCCTCATCGAGGAGAAGGACTACGACAACGGCACGAAGGTGTGGGTCCCCTTGGCACTCGACAAGCCCATCCCGTACGCCAAGGCCGTCGACATGTCCTTCGTGAAGAAGGCCCAGGCCAAGTACAAGTCCTGACCGGGTGAAGCGCTCCCGCATCATCGTCCGCGAGCTGACCAAGACCTTCCGGGACGACGGCCGCGAGGTGGCCGCCGTCCAGGGCGCGTCCTTCGAGATCCACGACGGCGAGTTCGTGGCCCTCGTGGGCCCCTCGGGGTGCGGCAAGTCCACCATCCTCAACATGATTGGCGGGCTCGTGACGCCGACGGCGGGCGGGGTGGAGATCGACGGCGTCCGGGTGGCCGGCCGGGCGCCGCGGCAGGTCGGCTACGTCTTCCAGAAGGACACCGTCTTTCCCTGGCGCACCGTGGCCCGCAACATCGCGGTCGGGCTCGAATACCGCGGGGTGGCGCGGGCCGAGCAGGAGCGCCGCGTGCGGGAGGCCATCGGGCTGGCCGGCCTGGCCGGCTTCGAGGAGGCGTTTCCCGCCACGCTGTCGGGCGGCATGCGCCAGCGCGTGGCGCTGATGCGCACGCTGGTGGTGGAGCCCCAGATTCTGCTGATGGACGAGCCGTTCGGCGCGCTGGACACCCACACCAAGATCAACCTGCACGTCGAGCTGCTGGCGCTGTGGGGGGCGCGCCACCAGACGGTGGTGTTCGTGACCCACGACCTGTCGGAGGCGATCACGCTGGCCGACCGCATCGTGGTGATGACGCGCCGGCCCGGACGCGTGAAGATGATCCACGACGTGCAGCTGGCGCGGCCGCGCGACGTGATCAAGCTGCGCGAGACCGACGCCTACGCGCACGAGTACGGTGCGCTCTGGCACGTGCTGGGCGAAGAGTTCGCCGAGCGGGCGTGATGAGCGACCGCGCGCGGGTGTGGCTGTGGCGGCTGGCGATCCTGATCGTGCTGCTCGTCGCCTGGGAGTGGCTCACCGGCATCAAGGCGATCTCGCGGACGCCGGGGCTCTACTGGATCGATCCGTTCTTCGTCAGCCGACCGTCGCTCATCCTCAAGCGCTTCGCCCACCTGGCCTCGGATCAGGTGCGCCTGTCCATCTGGCAGATGGCGCTGTCCACCGTGCAGTCCACGGTGTGGGGCTTCCTGGTCGGCGTGTCGACAGGCTTCGCCGCCGGCCTGCTCCTCGGCCGCAACGAGCGGCTGGCCAGCATCTTCGAGCCCTACATCATCGCGTTCAACTCGCTGCCGCGCATCGCGCTGGTGCCGCTCATCACGATGATCTTCGGCTTCGGCCTCCTGGCCAAGATCGTGCTGGCGTGGACGATCGTGTTCTTCATCGTCTTCTTCAACACGTTCCAGGGCGCGCGCTCGGTGGACGCCGACCTCATCCACTCCGCCCGCTTCCTCGGCGGCACCGACCGGCAGATCATGCGCTCGGTCATCGTCCCCTCTGCGCTGGCGTGGACCTTCGCGTCGCTGACGCCGTCGATCTCGTTCGCCCTGATCGGCGTGGTGGTCGGCGAGTTCCTCGGCGGCGAATCGGGCGGCGGCCTCGGCTATCTGATCATCCAGTCGCTCGGCACGCTCAACGCCGCCGACATGATGGTGGCGCTCATCGCGCTGGGCGTGATCGGCATCGCCATGGCGCTCGGCATCAAGCAGATCGAGAAGCGGCTGCTGCGCTGGCGGCCGGAGTACCGTAGCCGCACGTGAAGCGCTGGGTGTGGCTGGTCGCCGGGCTGCTCGTGGTGGTCGGCGTCGCCGGTCTGGGTGTGGCACGGCTGAGCGGTCGAAAGGGCTCGCGCCCCTCGGCGCTGCTCACGGTGATCAGCGGCTGGCTGGCGGCGTGGATCCTCTGGGGGTTCGCCGGCGGACTGGCCGCTCACTACGGCGTACTCGACACGTACGACGGAACGCTCTTCGCGATCCTCGCGATCGCCGGCGGCATCTGGCAGTATCGGACGCACGTGCGGCGGGGGCGCGAGCCGGCGCTGGCGATCTTCGTGGGCGGCCAGATCCTCTGGCTCAGCGTCATCTTGCTGCAAAACGGAGTGCTCAGCCGATGAAGACTCGTGACGATGCGCAGATCACGCCGCTGGCCTCGCACCGCGGCGCCTTCTTCCGCGTGCTGCAGCAGACGGCACGCAGCCAGGCTGCGGTGATGACGATCGCCGCCGGCGCCGACGGCGGCCCGGAAGAAGAACACGGCGGTGACCAGATCGTCTACGTGATCGAAGGCGAAGCCATCCTGCGCATAGGCACGCGCGATCACCACGCCCCGGCCGGCACGCTCGTCACGATTCCTGCCGGCGCCCGCCACCACGTCCGCAATCCGGGCTCGTTGCCGCTGTTCTTCCTGACCGTCTACGCGCCGCCAGAGTACTAGCCGCCGAACCTCAAACTCGCGCACAGTTACTGCTGCCGCCGTGAGCGGGGTGGGTGTGCGGTGAGGCCCTCTGGAACTCGTTTCCCGTCACCTGGGACCGTGCGCCCCGCTCGAGGTGGAGCCCAGCCACGGCGGGTGCGAGGCGGTCTGCCGCCTCGTGGTTCCAGAGGGCCTCACCGCGCACCCGCCCCGCTCACGGCGAGGGCAGGTATGCGAGCTTCGGACTAAGCGATCAGCTGCGGCTGCCGGGTTTGATGGCCTGGCTGCCGGCTTTGCAGAGCGGGCAATTGTCGGGCTGGTAGGTGGTGGCGGCGACGGTGGCCAGGGTGGCGTGCTTCATGGGGTAGGTGGCGGTGCCGCCGCTGCGATCGATCAGCATGCCGACGCCGATAACCACGCCGCCTGATTCTTCGACGCATTGGATCACTTCTTTTGTTGAGCCGCCGGTGGTGACGACGTCTTCGACCACCAGGCAGCGCTCGCCGGGGCTCAGCGTGAAGCCGCGGCGCAGGCGCATGGTGCCGGCCTCGCGCTCGGTGAACAGCGCGCGCGTACCCAGCGCGCGCGCCACTTCGTGCGCGACCAGGATGCCGCCGATGGCGGGGGCCAGGACTGTCTGCACGCCATCGTCGCGGAATGCGTTGGCCAGTTCTGCACCCAGGGCGGCGGCGTCCTCGGGGTGCTGGAGGACCAGCGCGGACTGTAGATAGATGTCGGAGTGCAGCCCGGATGTGAGGCGGAAGTGGCCGCGTAGCAGCGCGCCGCGCTTCTCGTAGCGGGCCAGCGTTTCACGCTCGGCCAGGATGACCCGTGTCGTCATGGCCACATCATATGTCAGTCCGCCCAGGCATCGCGACACCGCCCCCGAGTGTCGCCAATCTGCCGTCGGCGTGACACCAAGGTGACACGGTCCTGCGCCAGGTTGGCGCGATTGACGGCGCGTCGACAGTGTCAGGCGGTGTCATGTTCGCGCCCTCGACAGTCCACATCCCCCCGCGCTTGGCAAATCCGTTGCACCCCGTCAACGCGCCGTAACCCCGCGTGACGAGGAGCGTGATGGCGAAGGTGATGGTCGTCGACGACGCCTACTCCGAGCTCAAGCTCATCGAGTCCATCCTGAGGAGCGCGGGCCATCAGGTGGTGACGCTGATCGACGGCGATGCGCTGGAGGAGCGCGTCACCACCGAGCAGCCGGACGTGCTGCTGCTCGACATCGTGATGCCCAAGCGCAACGGGTACGAGCTCTTGCGCGCGCTCAAGCGCAACCAGCAGACCAAGGCGATGCCGGTCGTCCTGGTGTCATCGAAGAACCAGGAGAGCGATCGCGCCTGGGGCAAGCGTCAGGGCGCCGACGACTACCTCACCAAGCCATTCACGTCCGATCAGCTGCTGACAACGGTGGGGCGCTTTGTCCACTGATGCCGTCGGATCCAGCCTCGCCCTCGCCGTCGAGGAGCGCTCCCCGGCACGTCGGGCCTGTCTCGTGCGCCTGGGTGGGCGATCGTTTGGGGTGGAGGTAATGGACGCCCGCGAAGTCGTGGTGCTCGACGCCATCACCCCGGTGCCCGGCGCGCCGGCGCCGCTGGTCGGGGTCATGAACCTGCGCGGCACCGCGTTGCCGGTGATCGAGGCGCGCCCCCTGCTGGGCTTGCCCGTGCGCGGGGCGCTGCGCGCGCTCGTGGTGGCCGACGGCGATCGCCGCGCCGCGGTCCTGATCGAAGCCGTGCTCGGACTGGCCGGCTTCGACGACGTTGCACCCATCGCCGGCAACGAGGGCGTGCCGTCCGCGCTCGTTCGCGGTCGGGTCACCACCGAGACCGGCGAGACGGTCACATTGCTCGACGGGCCGGCGCTCCTGGCCGCGGCCCGACGCTCATGGAATCCGGGAGCGACACCCCGGGCGGGTCACCGCGGAGCCTGACCATGCGACGACGCACCGTCCTGCGCCTGCTGTCCTCGGCCCTGCTGCCCGGTACGCTGGGCCCCGTGGCCGTGGCCCGCGCCGCCGACCCGCGGACGAACGCGTCGACCAAATGGATTCCGCCCGTCGATACACCCGGCGCCAGCGCTCCCGGCGTCTCCGCCGCGGACGTCCGCGTGGGGATGAGCGCGGCGTTCAAGGGCACCGCGGCGGGGTTGGGCACGGAGTTCTATCGTGGGGCCCAGGCCTACTACGAGGAGATCAACGCGCGAGGCGGCGTGCACGGGCGCACGATCACGGTGGTCGGGCTCGACGACAACTACGAGCCGCTCCCGTGCGTGAAGAACACCATCCAGCTGCTGGAGAAGGAGCACGTGTTCTTCCTGTCGAACTACGTGGGCACTCCGACGCTCACGCGGGCCCTGCCCGTGATCAAGCGGTACTCCGACCAGCAGGTGCTGCTCGTCGGCAACTTCACCGGGGCCCAGCCGCAGCGGGAGGCGCCGTACGTCGAGCACGTGTTCAACGTGCGCGCGTCCTACCGGCAAGAGATGGCGGCGCTGGTCGAGCGCTTCTGGGGGATCGGCGCCCGCACCTTCGGCGTCTACTCCCAGGCGGACGCCTACGGTCGGAGTGGCACCGACGGCGTGGCCCGAGCGCTGGCCGCGCGCGGGGCCCGGGTGGCAGTCGAGACGACCTACGCGCGCGGCGCCAAGTTCGAGGACGACATGGGGCCGGCGGTCAACGCGCTGCGCCGGGCCGGCGTGGACGTCGTGCTCTGCACCGGCGCCTACCAGGGCTGCGGCGCCTTCGTGCGCACCGCGCGCGACCTCGGCTGGACGGTGCCGATCTCCAACGTGTCGTTCGTGGGCTCCGACGCCATGCTCCGGCTGCTGGTCCAGCACGGCAAGACCACCGGCCGCGACTACACGCGCGCGCTGGTGAACTCACAGGTCGTGCCGAGCTACGACGACGTCAGCCTGCCCGGCGTCGGCGAGTACCGCACGCTGATGGAACGCCGGAGCCCTGCGCTGCCCCCGGCGCTGCGTGACGACAAGTACGCGCCGCAGCCCTACAGCTTCATCAGCCTCGAAGGGTTCATCAACGCGCGGGTCATCGTGGAGGCGCTACGGCGCGCCGGCCCGAATCCGACGCGGGTGAGCCTGCGACAGGCGCTGGAGTCGCTCAAGAACTTCGACCTCGGCATCGGGGCGCCGCTGAACTTCAGCCCCGAGCGCCACCAGGGTCTGGACAGCGTGTACTTCACCCGTGTCGATGGCGAGCGCTGGGTCCCGATCGCCGACTGGTCGTCGGCCGTGCAGGCATGAGCGATTCAAGGGGAAGCGCGATGAAGACGTTGAAACCGCGATTCGGACTGCTGGCCAAGATCATCCTGTTCCTGGCCGCGGTGCTCATCCCGCTGGCCGCGGTGACGTGGCTGATCTCGGTGCAGACCCTGCGCCAGCGCATGACCGAGGAGTTCACGTCCAAAGGCACCGCCATCGCCAACAGCCTGGCCAGCTCGGGCGTGGACCTGATCCTCACGCGCGACGCGTCCACCGTGCAGGCGCTGATCGATCAGTTCGCGACGATCAACGGCGTGGCCTACGTCATGGTTTACGACTCTAACCGCGCCCAGATCGCCCACACCTTCGTGCCGTTCGTCCCCCCTGACGTGGTGGACAAGAACGTGGTCCCCGGCGACCTCGCCAAGCAGGTGCGCGACATCGACTACGCCGACCCGGTGACCGGCAAGTCGCGGCGCATCATCGACATCGGCGTGCCGATGCTCGGTGGCACGATCGGCACGGTGCGGGTGGGCATGGACCGCACGATCATCGACGCCGCCGCGGCCCGCTCCGGCTGGTTCCTGTCCGCGGTGTTCGCCGGCATCGCCCTGCTGGCCGGAGCGGCCGGCGCGTTCTTCGCCCGCCGCCTCACCCGACCCATCGCGCAGATCGTGCGGGTGGCCGAGCGGGTGGGCCGAGGCGACCTCAGCGAGACGATCAAGGTGCGATCGGGCGACGAGATCGGACTGCTGGCCCACACCTTCAACGACACCGTCGTGCGGCTGCGCTCGCAGGTCATGACCGAGACCGAGCGCGACGAGGAAAAGCGCAAGCGCGAGGAGCTGCAGCACAACATCCAGCGCTTCCTCGACACCGCGATGGAGATCGCCCAGGGCGACCTGTCCCGGCGCGGCGAGGTCACTCCGGACGTGCTGGGCAGCGTCGTCGACTCCATCAACGTGATGGTCGAGGAGATCTCGAGCCTGCTGGGCGACGTCCGTCACGCCGCCTTCCGCGTGTCGGGCAGCGCCAGCGAGATGATCGGCGCCACCGATCAAATGGCCAGCGGCGCCCAGGCCCAGGCGCGCGAGAGCACGAGCGTGAGCCAGGCCGTCGAGACCGTGAGCCGCGCCGCCCGCGATGTCGCGGCCAAGGCCGAGGCCTCCGCGGCGGCCGCCAACCAGACACTGGAGGCGGCGCGCAAGGGTGATCTGGCCGTGCACGACAGCCTGGCCGGCATGCAGCGGATCCGCGGCGAGGTGCAGATCATCGCCAAGAAGATCAAGGGGCTCGGCGACCGCTCGCTCGAGATCTCCGAGATCCTGAACCTGATCGAGGAGCTGGCCTCGCACACCAACCTGCTCGCCCTCAACGCCGCCATCGAGGCGGCGGGCGCCGGCGAAGCCGGGCTGCGCTTCGGCGTCGTCGCCGACGAGATCCGCAAGCTGGCCGAGCGCGCCGCGAAGGCGACGAAGGACGTCGCCGTCCTCATCCGAAACGTTCAGACCGAGACCCAGGAGGCCGTGATCGCGATGGAGGAAGGTACGCGCGAAGTCGAGGCGGGCTATCAGGTGACGATCCGCGCCGAGGGCCATCTCAAGGAGATCGCCACCTTCAGCACTACGTCTGCCGAGCTGGCCCAGGGCATCTCGCTGGTCGGCGCCGAGCAGGTCCGCGGCGTGGAAGGTGTGGCGCGGGCCATGAGCTCGATCGCTCAGGTGGCCGTCAACACCGAGCAGGCCGTGCTGCAGACGCGCAAGACCGTCGAAGATCTGGTCAAGCTCGCCGACGAGCTGACCCGGAGCCTCTCACGCTTCAAGCTGGCTGCGGCCTGAGGCCGAACGCGATGGTCGACGCGGCCGATCAGGATTTCCTGAAGTCCATCTTCCTCATGGAAGCGTGGGACACGCTTGCCTCGCTCGAGGACGGCGCGGCCCAGCTCTCCGCCGGCACCGAGCCGGCGTGGGACGATCTGTTCGTCGTCACGCATCGTCTCAAGGGCGCGGCGTCGCTCCACGGCTTCCCGCGCGTGGCGGCCCTGGCCGAGACGATGGAGCAGACGCTGAAGCCACTGACGGTGGCGCCGGCGGGGACGCGTGTCGCGGCGGCCGCCGAGCTCGCCGAGGCCATGGCCGCGCTGAAATCGGCGCTCGAGTCCGTCGAGCACGGCGTGGAGCCCGAGGCCCCGACCGCCGTAGCGCCA
>Ga0111538_10000261_pt1 | contig 66660 bp, 60 predicted proteins | sample SoiMethybrSBSTD1_FD_79669 | JGI IMG/M metagenome (GOLD analysis project Ga0111538, IMG submission 79669) | Bulk soil microbial communities from a Populus tree surrounding site in Tennessee, USA - Soil MetaG P. TD hybrid SBSTD1 (version 2)... | ecosystem: Environmental > Terrestrial > Soil >...
GCGTTGGCGGGGCGCACCGTCTACGGACCGCTTGTTGGGCGTGCGCAGGATCTTGCCGCTAATGCCCACGCATTCCACTGGTCGCTGGAATTTCCGGACATAATGGCGAGCGGTCGCTTCGACTTGGTGCTCGGCAACCCTCCATGGGAACGGATCAAGCTTCAGGAGCAGGAGTTCTTCGCTTCACGCGATCCCGATATTGCGGAAGCACCAAACGCCGCGGCGCGGGGTCGGCTGATTGCGAAGCTCAAGCAAGCTGAACCAGGGAGCCGCGAGCGGGCTCTCCACGAGGCATTCGAGACTGCCAAGCGTGCGGCCGAGGCATCGTCGGTGTTTGCTCGGGTTGCCGGAGAGGAAGCCGGCCGCTTCCCGCTTACCGGCCGCGGCGACGTCAACACCTATGCGCTGTTCGCTGAATTGTTCGCGAGCCTCGCCAGCCCAAGGGGCCGGGCCGGCGTCATCGTGCCCACCGGTATTGCTACCGATGCGACTACCGCCCCGTTTTTCAGTGCCCTACTAGAAGGAAGGCGACTATTCAGTCTGCACGATTTTCAGACTGGGATGGGTTACTTCGACCGGATCGGGCATGCTCGTTTCAAATTCTGTTTGCTGACGGTTGGCCGTGAAAATGCCGGCCCGGTGCAGCCGGAGTTCAGCTTCTTCTCTCGGACTTTACGCGAGTTCCAGGACTCACGCCGACATTTCAATCTCTCTCGCGATGCAATCGCCAGGATCAACCCAAATACCGTGACTGCACCCGTTTTCCGCACTTCCGCCGATGCCGAACTGACCGCCAAGATCCATACGCGCGTCCCCGTGCTCATCGATGAGGCGAAAGGGGCAGCCGGCAATCCGTGGGGCGTGTCGTTCATGGCCATGTTCCACATGTCCAACGACAGCGGGCTGTTTCGGACGGCCGCGCAGCTTGCTGAGGCGGGCTTCGTTCGTGACGGTCGCGATTGGACGGCGCCGGCGGGTGCGCGTCCACGGCAAAGCGCCCTCGCGCTCGCCGGCGGCAGCGACGATCCCAGCCTTGCCCTCGACACGTATGCAACAGCGCGCGCCTCCGAGCGTTATGTGCCGCTCCACGAAGCCAAGATGATCCATCAGTTCGATCATCGCTGGGCGACGTATGACAATGGCGAGAGCCGCGACGTAACCGGCGCCGAGAAGGTTGATGCAAGCTTCGATCCAGCCCCGCGCTACTGGGTCCCCCAGGGCGAGGTCGCTGACCGCCTCGTCACCAAGGGCTTGACACGCGGCTAGCTCATGGGTTGGAGAGACATCGCTCGCTCGACTGACGAGCGCACCCTGGTTTCCGGTGTCTTTCCGGTCTCCGGTTGCGGTGACAAGTTTCTACTCATGTTTTCAAGCGAAACGTCGGAGAAGAGCAGCGCACTCTATGCTTCGCTCAATTCACTCGTCTGCGACTACGTTGCTCGGCAGAAACTCGGAGGCACTTCATTCAAATATTTCACGATGAAGCAGATCACGGTTCTCCCTCCCACCCTCTACACGCCCTTTGCCCTTGCCTTCATCATTCCGCGCGTCCTCGAACTCACCTACAACAGCCGCTCCGTGGCACCGTTTGCGCGTGATCTCGGTTATGACGGCGCGCCCTTCGCCTGGAACGAGGACCGCCGCGCGCACCTGCGCGCCGAACTCGACGCATGGTACGCCCGCGCGTACGGCCTCGCTCGGGACGAGCTGCGCTACATCCTCGACCCTGCCGACCTGAAGGGTCCCGATTACCCCTCCGAAACATTCCGCGTGCTCAAGAAGAACGAGATCGCCCGCTTCGGTGAATACCGCACTGCCCGCCTCGTGCTGCAGGCATGGGATCGAATGGAGCGAGGAGAGCTCGCGACATGAAGCATGCTTGCGGTGGTGATTTCTTTCAGGAAAAACTCGTCCCGTCCCTCAAATTTGCTCGATGAGTGATTTCGAGAATCCGCCTGGCTTCGTCGTGCGCACCGAGGCGCAGAAGGCGGCTTGGGATAACGGCTTTAGGCTCGAACTCGGCGTTGATGATGGCTGGCTTCATTATGGCTCGACCACAGCGCCGGGGTCGCTCTGGATTGCCGGCACCTCGGCGCAAGGACCATGGCACTTTTCCGTCGATCATTCGGGCGTCGCCACCGAGATGGGTAGCGTGCCCACTTCATCGGTCTCGGGGCCGGGACTCAGGACCTTCATGGTCGTCACTCTGGCACATCTCCACGCCGCGCTCGACCGTGTCTACAAACTTGCCGTCAGCCTCCCTGATGCGCCGCTCACGCGGTTTCACACCAAGACTGCGCTTCTCCCCCGCATGACCGAGGCCGAGCGGCTGGTGATCCAGCGCATTGGCCAGGACATGTTCCGGGATGCTCTGATGGATTACTGGGGCGCACGTTGTCCGATCACCGGCATTGCTGAGCCGGCCCTACTGCGTGCGTCTCACATCGTCCCCTGGTCCGACTGCACCGACGTCAAGCGCCTTGACGTACACAATGGTCTTTTACTGTCGACGCTGTGGGACGCCGCCTTTGACAAGGGCCTTGTCAGCTTCGCCGATGACGGCTGTACGCTTGTGAGCCCGCAGCTTGGAGACATGGCGCGCCGGGCTCTGACCCTGGACACAGCGCCGCCGCTTCGTGGCCTTCGCGACGCGCATCGCGCCAACCTTGCCCTGCACCGCGCGCGCCACGGCTTCACGTTAACGAGGACCTGAATGCCTAAGATGGAGGAGATAAGAATAGCACCGCTCGTGCTGCAGTATGGCTATTTTGGAGTAGGCCCGGGGCAAGGCGGCATTGCGGAACTGCGTATTGAGCTTGTCGATTCAAGACTACGCGTCCAACAGTGCGGCGACGTCACGAACGAGGAAGAATTCGAGACCATTGCGTCCATTGATGCGCATGAAGGCTGGCGCGCGGTACTGACGGTGCTAACGCAGAAGGAAGTGTATGCCTTCTACTCAGACGGCGATACGTCGGGTGAATATCCCTGGCCCGGTGACATGCGAATAGAGGGCCCTGACAACTACGCTACCGACCTTATCGCGTGCGGCTGGGCGGGACCACCCGTGTCAGAAATTGCTTTGGCTCTCTCGGCAGTGCCCGACGAGAGCCTCACAGCGTTGCGCGAGCAGATCGGGACGCTGAGGGATAAGCGATTCCTTCGCCGCATGATCAAGACGAGCGAGACAGTCGACGAGCTTGATTTACCGCTTGGCCTCATAGTCCGCAGAGCAGTTCGCAACCGCTTCGATCCAGCGGCGATGCTAAGCGATGCGAGAGCGCTCGCAAAGGTCATGAAAGCGGAGGACATGGCCGCGAGAGCGCGCCACGAATGGAGTATTGCACCTTTCAAGGAAGATATTGCGCGCGTGATGGAATCATGGCGCAACGCGAACCCGAGTGAAACGGCAGCTGAAGCACTGGGCACCAGAGCTTGGGTTGCCGCACTTCAGAGTTACTTGGAGGAATACGCGAAAGCCAATTTCGCGATGCCGAGCGGCCGACATACTGTCAGGAGCACTGCCTTTGGACAGTCATTCTCGTTTGAGGTGGATTTCGATAGCCCGGGTTGAGACTCGTGCGGCCCCCGTGCCCTTAGGCGATCTTGCTCCCTCGATATCGGCCGTCAGACCTCGATGAGTTCCACCGTCAGCGCGCGGAGAAGAGCGGCACCCCTGACCCTCCAGCACCTGCGCCGCCAGGTCCTCGCCGCCTCCCTGCCCCCGCCAACCACCCTCGCCCGCGCCGTCGGCGCCCTCGGTTTCGTCCAGGCCGACCCGATCCGCTTCCCCGCACGCGCGCAAGATCTGATCCTGCGGCACCGCGTCGCAGACTATTCGGCAGGCGACCTGGAGCGCGCCTTTCCGCGGCTCAAGCTGGAAGAGGACTTCCTCTATGCCTACGGCTTCATGCCGCGGCGGATCGCGCGGCTGCTCCACCCGCGCCTCGATCCCGACAGCGCCGACGGGCGCTTCGTGCCGACCGGGCTTGCCGCCGCACTGCTCGCGCTCGCCCGCGAGCAGGGGCCGATCCATCCGAGCGCGCTGGCCAATCGCTTCGGCCGCGAGCGCACCGTCAACCCCTGGGGTGGGCTGTCGAAGACGACGACCCGCGCGCTGCAGCGCCTGCACCACTACGGCTACCTGCGCGTGTCCGCGCGCCAGGGCGGCATCCGGATCTACGACGCCGCCGCGCCGCACCCCGACGCGCTGCCGCCGCAGACAAGGGCGCGCCGGCTGGTGCTGCAGGTGGCGCGGATCCTGAGCCCGGTCTCGGACAAGTCGCTGCGCCGCGCTGGCGCTGTTCGCGCGCCGAAACCCGGGACTGGGCGTGCAGGCGAGCCTGCGCGAGCTCATGCGCGACGGCGTGCTCGCAAGCGCCGAGGTCGACGGCGAAACCTACCTGTGGCCGGCCGCGCTCGGCCCGCTCGACCGGCGCGAGCCCCCGGAGATGGTGCGCCTGCTCTCGCCGTTCGATCCGATCGTGTGGGACCGGCGCCGGTTCGAGCACCTGTGGGGCTGGGCGTACCGGCTCGAAGCCTACACGCCGGTCGCCAAGCGGCTGCGCGGCTACTACGCCATGCCGCTCATCTTCCGCGACCGCGTCATCGGCTGGGCCAATGTCGCCAACGCCGGCGGCGCGTTGCAGGTCGACGTCGGGTTTGCCGGCAAGGCGCCGAGGGAGAAGGCCTTCCGCGTCGCCTTCGACGACGAGGTCGCGCGCCTGCAGCGGTTCTTGAGGCTCCCCGGTTGAGCGCGGAACGAGCCGTCATTGCGAGTTGCACACCGGCCTGGCGGCCGATCCACCTGGATGAAACTTGGCAATCCCTCAGCCTGATCAGGATGACGGTGTTGTGGGGCAACGCTTGACCTGACTCGTCATCCTGAGGCGCTCGCCCGACGAAGTCGGGCGGGCCTCGAAGGACGCACAACATAGAAGCTGCACGGCAGAGCAGCATCCTTCGAGGCCCTCGCTTCGCTCGGGCACCTCAGGATGACGGCGTGGGGTGGCCGACACCCATCCGCCTCCGTCATTGCGAGTCGTTTCCCCACCGTTTCTTCCTAGCGAAGCGAATCCAGGCTGCGGTGCCGTTTCTGGATCGCTTCGTCGCTGACGCTCCTCGCAATGACGCACACGCATCCGTTCGGTCCGGCTTGTCCGCCTGCGCGTTCCGCACTAGCGTCGCCCCGTCTCGAGGGTGTGCATGCCATCGACCGCCGACCTTGCAGCGCCCGTGCCGCGGCCCGCGCCGTCGCTCGCGCGCGCAACCTACCTGGCGGTGGTCGCGCTCGTTTTCCTGTTCATGTTCACGCCGCTGTTGTTCGTGCTGTGGGTGAGCGTCTTCAGGAACGAGGTCGTCACCTTTCCGCCGCAGGGCTACACGCTGGCGTGGTTCGGCAACGCCTGGGCGAACGCCGCCTTCCTCAACGGCTTCATCGCCTCGATCCAGATCGGCGTGTTCTCGATGCTGGCGGGGCTGGCGCTCGGCATTCCGGCGAGCTTTGCGCTGGTGCGCGGCCGCTTCCCGGGACGCGAGGCGCTCAATGCCCTGCTGCTCTCCCCGCTGATCGTACCCGGGATCGTCGCCGGCACGGCGATCTACATCTATTTCGTCCAGCTCGAGCTGTGGACCGGGGTGCGGGTGATCGCGACGCTGCCGGGCTTCGTGCTGGCGCACGTGGCGCTGACCATTCCCTGGACGGTGCGGCTGGTCGCGGCGAGCCTCGTCGGCGTCGATCAGTCGATCGAGGAGGCGGCAGCCAATCTCGGCGCGCGGCCGCTCACCACCTTCCGCCGCGTGACCTTGCCGATGATCCGCCCGGGCGTAGTTGCCGCCGCGATCTTCTCGTTCATCGTCTCGTTCACCGATCTCGAAATGTCGCTGTTCCTGGTCGGCCCGGGCCGCTCCACGTTGCAGATCGCCATGCTGCAGTACCTCGAATGGAAGTTCGATCCGACCGTCGCCGCGGTCTCGGTGGTGCAGATCGCCATCATCGGGGCCGGCCTCATGGTGACCGACCGGTTCGTGAAGCTCGCGAAGGTCGTGTGAGTGTCCGAGGTCGTGCTCAGCCGCGTCAGCAAGGCCTACGGCGCCGCGCTTGCCGTGCGCGACTTCTCGCTCAAGGTCGAGCACGGCGAGCTGGTGGCGCTGCTCGGGCCGTCCGGCTGCGGCAAGACCACGACGCTGCGGATGGTCGCGGGCTTCATCCTGCCGAGCGCCGGCGAGATCCGCATCGGCGACGAGTCCGTCACCACCAAGCCGCCGTACGAACGCGCGACCGGCATGGTGTTCCAGGGCTATGCGCTGTTTCCGCACATGACGGCGGCGCAGAACGTGGCGTTCGGCCTGGAGATGCGGGCGGTGCCGAAGCCCGAGATCGCGCGGCGCGTCGCCGAGGCGTTGCGGCTGGTGCGCCTCTCCGGCCTCGGCGAGCGCTATCCGAAGCAGCTCTCCGGCGGCCAGCAGCAGCGCGTCGCGCTCGCGCGCGCGCTGGTGATCAATCCCGACGTGCTGCTGCTCGACGAGCCGCTGTCGAACCTCGACGCCAAGCTGCGCCATGACGTGCGGCTGGAGATCCGGCAGCTGCAGCGCGACCTCGGGCTGACCACCGTCTTCGTCACCCACGACCAGGAGGAGGCGCTCACCGTCGCCGACCGGCTGGTGGTGATGAACCAGGGCGTGATCGCGCAGGTCGGCACGCCGCGCCAGCTCTACGACGCGCCGCGCTCCGCGTTCGTGGCCGATTTCATCGGCAAATCGAATTTCTTCGAGGGCGAGATCGCCGGGCCGGGCCTATTCCGCACCCGATCGGGCCTCGACATCCGCTTCGCCGGCGAGCCGCGCCCGGCCCCCTCGGTGCTGGCGGTACGTCCGGAGCGCATGCAGGTGCTGCGCGCGGACGCTCCGACCGCGCATCCGAACGCCGTGCCCGGGGTTGCCAAGGTCGTGACTTTCCTCGGGCCCACGACGGAATCTATGATCGAGCTCAAATCGGGCGAGACCGTCACCGTGCACGCGCCGACGGCGGGCGGCAACGGTGCCGCGATCCATCCGGGGGAGCCGGTCAGGCTCGCCTGGCCGCCGGAGGCGAGCCTGGTGCTCGATGCGTCCGACCGCGCGCCCATATCACCGCTTGCTTGAGGGAGAAAAGCCCATGCCGCATCGTGACACCAGCTTCGCCATCACGCGCCGCAGTCTCGGAATAGGCGCAGCCTCGCTCGCCGGCGCCGCCGCCTTCGGTCTTGCGCCGGCGCGGGCGCAAGCGGCGCCCTGCATCGTCGGCACCTGGGGCGGCGACTACCAGAACCTCCTGGAGGCCAACATCGCCAAGCCGCTGCTCGAGCCCAAAGGGGTCACGGTGCAGTGGGACGTCGCCGCCCAGGGGCCGCGCAAGAACAAGCTGATCGCCGAGCGCCGCCTGCCGAAGGGCACCATGGACATCGCCTGCTTGTCCGACGTCGACATGTACGACATCTCGCTGTCGGGCGCGCTCGAGACCATCGACGAATCGAAGCTGCCGAACCTGAAGAATGCGGTCGCCACGCTGCGCAAGCCGTACTCGGTCCCGCACATCTATTCGGGCATGGTGCTGGTCTACAATCCCAACCAGGCGCAGCCGACGGCGTTCGCCGATCTGTGGAGCGACAAGTATCGCGGCAAGGTCGGGGTGGTCGATCTGCTTTACACGCAGATCTGCATGGCGGCGACGCTGGCGGCCGGCGGCACGCTGTCGGACTTCGAGCCGGGCAAGAAAAAACTGTTGGAGCTCAAGAAGCTCGGCGTGCGCGTGCTGCCCACCAACGAGGCCATGGCGCAGGCGCTGCAGTCGGGCGAGGTGTGGATCACCCCGATGTGGCGCGCGCGCGCGATCCAGTGGCAGAACGCCGGCATTCCGGTCACCAATATCGCGCCGGCCGAAGGCGCGATCCCGATCGTGTTCGATTTCGGGGTGCCGAAGAACGCGCCCAACAAGGAGGGCGCCTATGCCTGGCTCAGCGCCTCGCTGGAGCCGCAGGCGCAGGTCGCGTTCGCCCAGAAGATGGGCTATGCGCCGACCGTCTCCAACGCGCAGCTGCCGCCCGAGCTGGCGCAGAAGCTCACCTTCAGCGCCGAGGAACAGGCCAAGCTCAGGTCGCCCGACTACGGCTACGTCGCCAAGGAATCGCAGAGCCTGAAGCAATGGTGGGACCGCGAGTTCCTGGCGTGACGATCTCCGGGCCGTTATCCCGGACGCGCCGAAGGCGCGCTCCGGGATCCATGTATCCCGGCAATCAAGCGTCGATCGCTGACGCAGGGAGACATGGATCCCAGCGCTCGCGCTGCGCGCTCGGCAGGGATGACAGCCGCAGCACGAACCTCCCGGCATGAGCGCCGCCACTGTCGCCGGCGCGGTTGAGACGCCAGCGCAGGCCGAGCCGCGCCTGCGCGCCGCATCGTTCGCGCTCACGCTGCCGGCGACGCTGGTGGTGGTCGCGGTGCTCGCCCTGCCGATGGTGCTGTTGTTCCGTTACAGCCTCAACCAGTACGACCGCTACGACATGATGGTCGAAGCGCTGACGCTGTCGAACTACGCCGCGATCTTCGGCGACGCCTTCTTCCGCAACGTGCTGCTGCGCACGATCTATGTCGCGGCAATCTCCACCGCCATCACCTTGGTGCTGGCGTTTCCGGTCGCCTATTTCATCGCGCGCGCGCCGGCGCGCTGGAAAAGCCTGCTGATCATCTGCGTGGTGTTTCCGCTGCTGGTCGGCAACCTGGTGCGGGCCGCCGGCTGGATGGCGGTGATGGGCAACCGCGGCTTTCTCAACCAGATGCTGCTGGAGCTCGGCGCGATCGGCGAGCCGCTGGAGATCCTCTACACCCCGACCGCGGTGGTCATCGGCATCGTCGCGGTGGTGCTGCCGTTCATGATCCTGTCGCTGCAGAGCGTGCTGGAGAATATCGACCCGAGCCTGGAGGAAGCCGCCGGCAACCTCGGCGCCCGGCCGTTCACGACCTTCCGCCGCGTCATTCTTCCGCTTGCACTGCCGGGGGTGATCGCGGGCACCGCGCTGGTCTTCATCCTGTGCATGAACGCCTACGCCACACCGGTGCTGCTCGGGGGCCCGCGCTTCCACGTCATGGGGCCGCAGGTCTACCAGCAGATCGTCGGGCAATCGAACTGGCCGTTCGGCGGGGCGCTCGCCTTCATCCTGATGGGCACGACGCTGGTGCTCACCGTGCTCTCGACCACCCTCATCCAGCGGCGCTACGCGCGCTGACCGGCCGGCGAAACGCACGATGATGGAACCGAAAGGCCGGCTGAGCGAGCGCGACATTGCGGCCGTGATCGAGATCGCCGCCCACGAAGGCGCAAGCGCGACCTACCGCGCCGTCGAGGCGCTCGCCCGGCGCACGATCGGCCACATCCTGTTCACGGTGAACCGGCACCTGCCGGCAACGGCGGAAGTCGAGCGCCTCTACAGCAGCGATTCCGCCGCCTATCCGGTCGGCGGACGCAAGCAGAAGCGCGACACGCCGTGGGGCCGCGTCGTGCTCGACCAGGGCGAGGTCTTCATCGCGCGGGACGGCGAGCAGGTCCGGGCGGCGTTCTCCGATCACGAGCTGATCACCAGCCTCGGCATCGCGGCGATCATGAACGTGCCGATCCGCTTCGGCGGCCGAACCCTCGGCGCCATGAACCTGTGCGGCGAGGCCGGCCGATATACCGAGGCGGATATACCGGCCGCAAAGCTGATGGCCGGACTGCTCGTTGCAGCCGTGATGGCCGACACGCTCCGGTGACGTCGGTCCCGGGCCGGCGGGGCTCGGCGCCCGCACGCTAACCCTGTCGCAAGCGGCCGGTTGCCTCGCGGCCGCAGGCGGGGGAATATCGGCCGGCGGAAGCTGTCCGGCGCGTAGCGTGAGTGCGATATGAAGGCCATCATTGTCGGCGGCGGCATCGGCGGTCTGACCACCGCGCTGATGCTGCATGCGCGGGGGATCGCGTGCGAGCTTTACGAGCAATCGGACACGGTCCGCGAGCTCGGCGTCGGCATCAACACGCTGCCGCACGCCATCAAGGAGCTCGCCGAGCTCGGCTTGCTCGAGCGCCTCGACGACGTCGCCATCCGCACCTATGAGCTGATCTACACCAATCGGCTCGGGCAGGAGATCTGGCGCGAGCCGCGCGGCACCGATGCCGGTTACGACTTCCCGCAGTTCTCGATCCACCGCGGCCGCCTGCAGGCGGTGATCTACCAGGCGGTGCGCGCGCGGCTCGGCGAATCCCGCATCCATACCGGCCACCGGCTCGACGCCTTCACCCAGGACGACGGCGGGGTGACCGCGTACCTGTTCGATCGCCACGGCTCGCACCGCGCGAGCGCGCGCGGCGACGTCTTGATCGGCGCCGACGGCATCAACTCGCGCGTGCGCGAGCTTCTGGTCCCGAACGAGGGCGCGGCGCGCTGGAACGGCATCATGCTGTGGCGCGGCGCACTCGACTGGCCGGCCTTCCTGACCGGGCGCTCGATGGTGATCGCCGGCGGCATGGCGGCGAAATGCGTGGTCTATCCGATCGCCGAAGGCTTACGCCCCGACCGGCGGCTGACCAACTGGGCGGTGGCGGCGAAGATCGCCGACGACGCCGCGCCGATCCCGCACAAGGAGGACTGGTCGCGGCCTGGCCGCATGCACGACCTGATGCCGCACGTGCAGCGCTTCCGCATCCCCTACGTCAACGTCCAGCGGCTGATCGAGGCGACGCCGGAATCGTGGGAGTATCCGATGTGCGACCGCGATCCCCTGCCCCGCTGGTCGCACGGCCGCGTCACGCTGCTCGGCGATGCCGCCCACCCGATGTATCCGGTCGGCTCCAACGGGGCCTCGCAGGCGATCCTCGACGCCCGCTGCCTGGCCGACCGGCTGCTCGGCGCCGAGCATCCCGCGCACGCGCTTTGGGCCTACGAGCAGGAACGCCTGCCGATGACGGCGCAGATCGTGCGCATGAACCGCATGGGCGGCCCGGAAGGCGTGATCGACGCCGTCGAGGCGCTGGCGCCGGATGGGTTCGCCAACATCGACGACGTCCTCACCCACGACCAGCGCCTGGCGATCGTGCGCGGCTACGCCTCGACCGCAGGCTTTGCGCGCGAACAGGTCAATAAGCCTGCGGCCCGGGCGGCGTAAGCGGCAGTCAACGAACCCGCCCAAAGACGCCCAAAGATATGTGTTTATCAATGCATTGACCGCCCCTAACATGCGCGCGCCGGGGGAGCGGCCGATGTGGCGCTATCGTAATCCTGTCGATATCCGTTTCGGTGCCGGGAGCTTGGCCGAGCTGCCGGCGCTTGTGCGGCAGCGCCGGTATGCGGTCGTCACCTACAGCGAACCGATGTTCGCCGACGTGGTGGCGCGATGCGCCGCAACGGCAGGCGCGCCCGCGCTCGTCGTCGACGACGTCGCCCCCAACCCCGACTGCGCGCTGCTGGCGGACCAGGCCGCGCGCTTTCGCGAGCTTTCCTCGCCGCCGGACGTCATCGTGGCCGTCGGCGGCGGATCGGTCATCGACTCGGCCAAAGTGTTCGCCGCCGCCGGCGGCGACTTCGGCCGCGTCCAGCGCTTCCTGGAAACCAAACAGGGCGTCGAGCAGCTGTCGGCGACGCCCATCATCGCGGTGCCGACGACCGCCGGGACCGGCAGCGAGGTCACGCCCTGGGCCACGGTATGGGATACGCAGTCGGGCCAAAAGTATTCGCTGTCGCGACCTGGCCTGTTCCCCGAGCACGCGTTGATCGATCCGCTGCTGATGGTCGAGAAACCCCGCGGGCTGACCGTGAGCACGGGCCTCGATGCGCTGTCGCACGCGCTCGAGAGCCTCTGGAACGTGAACAGCAACCCGGTTTCGGCGAGCCACGCGGTTGCCGCCGCGCGTGAGATCCTGGACGCACTGCCGCGGCTCGTTGCCGACCTTCGCAACGTTGCGCTGCGAACGCGGATGGCGAAGGCGGCGCTGTTCGCCGGACTTGCGTTCTCCAATACGCAGACCGCGATCGCCCACTCGATCTCCTATCCGTTCACGCTCCACTACGGCGTCCCGCATGGGATCGCCTGCTCGTTCACGCTGCCCGCCGTCATGCGCAGCGTCATCGGCTGCGGCGGCCTGTGCGAGGCGTCGCTACGCTCGATCTTCGGCGATGATCTGCACGCCGGCGCGCGGCAGCTCGAGCGCATGATCGAGGACCTCGGCGTTGCCACACAAGCTGGCGGGTATGGCGTCGATCCGGATACCTGGGCAAAGATGATCGACGATGCCTTTGGCGGCGAGCGCGGTCGCAATTTCATCGGCTCGCGCGCGCAGCTCTTGGCTGCCGTGCGACAGCCCTCGCCGGCATCGGCTGCGGCGGCCGGATGAAAACACGAGCGTCACAAAACCGAGAGACAAAACGATCTAAAAGCCGAACAACCAGGCCAGGGAGGAATCCGGTGCCGAGCAAGCAGACGACAGTGAGACACGCCGCCATTCTGGCAGCCGCAGGCATGATCCTCGCGAGCGCGACGTCCGCGAGCGCGCAGCAGTGCAAGAATCCGAACACGATCGTGTTCTCGATCATCCCGACCGAGGAGACCACCCAGGAGGTGAACCTCTACAAGCCGCTGATCGACACGCTCAAGAAGAGGACCGGCAAGAAGATCGAATTCTACATGCCGACGTCGTACGCGTCGGTGGTCGAGGCGCTGCTCAACGGTTGGGTGCAGCTCGGGGTGCTCGGCCCGGAATCGTATGTGATCGCCAACAAACGCGACAAGAACATTGAGGTATTCGCCACTTACGCCAAGAACAAAGGTCACCTGCAAGAGGAAGGGCCGGGATATCGCTCGATCCTGATCACCAGCAAGGCGAGCGGGCTCGGGAGCATCGACAAGCTGAAAGGCAAGGTGCTGGGGCTGGTCGAACCGGCCAGCACGTCCGGGGACCTGGTGCCGCGGGCCGTGTTTGCCAAGGAGCTCGGCACCAATCTGGAAAACTACTTCTCCAAGGTCGTCTATACGGGCGGTCACGATCTCTCGACCCTCGCCGTGAAGGAAGGGCGCGTGGACGCCGCGTTCGTGGCAACGCACCGCTTCGACAACGTCGTCGACCGCAAGCTCGTCAAGACCGAGGATTTCGAGGTGCTGTGGAAGTCGCCGGTGATCCCGCAGGATCCGTTCGTCTACCGCGCCGACCTCTGTCCGGAACTCAAGACCGCGATCAGCGAGACCTTCCTGCAGCTGCACGCCAACCCGGACACACAGAAGTTCCTGGCGAACCTCAAGACCGAGCGGTTCGTACCGATCGCGGACGCCGACTACAACGTCGTGCGGCAGGCCGAGGCCTCCAGGGAGGCGCTGAAGAAGTAACCCCGCAGCATCCACGGTGCGGGGAGCGCGATCCTGCTCGCCCGCTCGCGCGCGAGATGACGCATGGCGATCTTGGAGGTCCGAAACCTTCGGGTACGCTACGCGACCGCCGGACCGGAGATTCTCCGCGGCATCGATTTTTCGGTCGATGCCGACGACTTCTGCGCGGTGATCGGGCCGAGCGGGGCCGGCAAGTCCACCCTGATCCGCTGCATCAACCGGCTGGTCGAGCCGTCCGCCGGCGAGATCATCCTGTTCGGCGAGGACGTGCGCGCGCTCGCCGGGCGCGAGCTGCGTCGCCTGCGCCGCGGCATCGGCATGATCTTTCAGGAGTTCAACCTGGTCGACCGCATGTCGGTGATGGACAACGTGCTCTCGGGCCGCCTCGGCTACACCGGTTCGCTGCGCGGCCTGCTGCGGTTGTTTCCCCGCGCCGACATCGATCGCGCGCTGCACATCCTCGATCGCGTCGGGCTCTCCGACCATATCGAGAAGCGCGCCGACGAGCTCTCCGGCGGGCAGCGCCAGCGCGTCGGCATCGCCCGCGCCTTGATGCAGGAGCCGCGGCTGCTGCTGCTCGACGAGCCGACCTCGGCGCTCGATCCGAAGATCTCGCGCGACGTCATGGGCCTGGTGAAGGGGCTCGCCCGCGAATACCGGGTGCCGGCGCTCTGCAACATGCACGACGTGCAGCTCGCGCTCGAGTTCTGCAACCGCGTGATCGGGCTGCAGGACGGATTCAAGAAGCTCGACGGTCCGGTGGAGACCATCCGCAAGGCGGATCTCGACGAGATCTACGCCATGGAAGTGCTGTAGCGGGGCGACGATGACTGTGCTCGCCCGCTCCCGCACCGATGTCGTCCTCGACGCCCGCCGGCGGCGCCGGATCGGCCGGGTGGGGATCTACGCCGGCGTCGCCGCGATCCTCGCGTGGTGCCTGCAATCCACGATCCTGGCCGACACCGAGTGGAGCCGGCTGGGCGGCGGGCTCGGCGTTCTGGCCGGCGTGCAACGCTTCTTGTGGCTCGACTTCTCGCTCGTGCCGCACCTGCTCGTTCCCGCGGTCGAAACCTTCATGATGGCGACGCTCGGCACGCTGCTCGGCTGCGTGCTCTCGTTGCCGGTGGCGTGGTTCGGAGCCCTCAACGTCACCCCCAGCCGCTTCATCGCCTACCCGATCGGCCGGTTCATGATGGTCGTGAGCCGGTCGGTGCACGAGATCATCTGGGCCTTGCTGTTCGTCGGTGCGGTCGGGCTCGGCGCCCTGCCGGGCGTGCTCGCCGTCGCCATGCGGTCGGTCGGCTTCATTTCCAAGATCACCGCCGAGGCGATCGAGAACATCGACCCCAAGCCGGTCGAGGCGATCCGCGCGGTCGGCGGCAATCATTTCCAGGTCATGTACTACGGGATCGTGCCGCAGATCCTCCCGGTCATCCTCGGCACCATCATCTTCGAATGGGACATCAACATCCGCCGCTCGGCCGTGATGGGCCTGGTCGGGGCCGGCGGGCTCGGCCTGGTGTTCTTCCGGCAGATGGCGCAGTTCAACTACGGCGGGGTGACCATGGTCATCCTCGCCATCCTGGCGCTGATCGCGGTCGGCGAGGTGGTCTCGCACTACGCCCGCAAGGCCGTGACCTGAGGCGATCCATGCTTCGCACCGCCGACGGCGACCCGCGCGCACCGATCAAGCCGCTCCGGCGCTGGTCGCGGTTCCGCTACCCCAACACGCTGCTGAGCTACGGTGCCGTGCTCGGCATCCTGGCCTTCCTGGCCTATTCGCTGGAATTCCTGGACATCGATCTGGCGCGCATCGTCGGCGTCTTCCCGCGGCTCGGCGACCTGATCGCGACCCGCTACTACCCGCCGGACATCGATTACGTTGCGCGCCCGGATTTCCTCGCCTCCGTGCTGCACACCCTGCAGATGTCGCTGCTCGGTGGTTTCTTCGGGGTGCTGATCGCGGTTCCGCTGGCCTGGTTCGGTGCTCATAACGTCACGCCGAGCAGACGGCTCGCCTATCCATTCGGGCGCGCAGCGATCATTTCCAGCCGTGCCATCCATGAGACGATCTGGACTGTTCTGTTCGTCATGGTCTTGGGCTTCGGCTCGCTCGCCGGCGTGTTGGCGCTCACCATGTTCTGCGTCGGCTTTGCCGGCAAGCTGTTCGCCGACGAGATCGAGGCGATCAATATGGGCCCGGTCGAGGCGCTGCGGGCGGTCGGCGCCGGTCCGCTACAGGTCTTCCATTACGCCGTACTGCCGCAGGTGCGGGTGGCATTCGTAGGCATCGCCATCTACACCTGGGACGTCGCGTTTCGCGCTGCCACGGTCGTCGGTTTCTTCGGCGGCGGCGGCATGGGCCTCTATCTCAAGCGAACCGTGCAGCAGCTCGAGACCAACAGCGTCGCGGCCATTCTGTTGACCATCGTCACGCTGGTTTGCCTGGCGGAGCTGCTATCCGGCTGGCTGCGCCGGCTGGCGCAGCGCATGCGCTGAAAGCGCCCTTGTTTTTGTAGTTCACCCCGGCGGCGGCAGGAACACCACCTCGTGCTTGGCGGAGAGCGCCACCACCTCCGGCGGGTTCTGCTCCTTCATCGAGTGGATGCCCCAGAACAGGTCGTAGAGCTTGCGCGTCGGCGTCACCCAGAACAGGCACTTCACCAGTTGGTCGGCCTTGTTGAACAGGCCGTGCGGGACGTTCATCGGCAACCGGATCAGGTCGCCGGCGGTGGCGAAGTACTCCTTGCCGTCGAGCGCGAGATCGAGCCGGCCCTCCAGCATGTAGATGAACTCGTCCTGGGTCGGATGGATGTGCGGGGGCACGCCGGTGCCGGGCGGCAAGGTTGCGTGCCACGAGAACGAATTCTCCGACACCTGCTTGGGCACGTAGGTCTGCCCCAGGATATTCCAGACGATACCGTCGATGCCGGTCCCCGCCCGGGTGACGCCGCCGTTGGTCGGTTGCATGGAACCGTCACTCCCTTCGTTCTTCCTGTCCTGGGGCCATTCAACCATGAAAGAAAGCGCGCAGAAACAATTCCCTGCGGCAAAGTGCGCGCCATCTGCGGGGCAGCGCATATGCCAAGCTTCAACCATAGGGCAGCGGGAGCCCGCGCGACGCGACTTCTCGGAGGCGATATTTTAAGTTTAAAGTATCTTCGGTCGGCCGGCGTTGCATGGGCTTTCGGCCGCGGACCATAATGCGGGAACTGCGCGTCAGCGCGACCGCCGGGAGGAACGGAATGAACCTGCTCAACCGCACGCTGCTCGCGGCGACCGCCTGCCTGCTGATGAGTTCCGGCGCCGGCGCGCAGGAGAAACTCAAGATCGGCGTGATCGCCACGCTGTCGGGGCCGCCGGCGGTGCTCGGCCAGCAGCTGCGCAACGGCGTTCAGCTCGCGGTCAAGAACCTCGGCGGCAAGCTCGGCGGCCGCGAGGTCGAGGTCATCGTTCAGGACGACGAGCTCAAGCCCGACGTCGCCGTCACCAAGGTCAAGGCGCTGCTCGAGCGCGACAAGGTCGATTTCGTGATCGGGCCGATCTTCTCCAACGTCCTGCAGGCGATCTTCAAGCCGGTCACCGAAAGCGGCACCATCCTGATCAGCCCCAATGCCGGCACCTCGAACTTCGCCGGCCGCGAGTGCAACGCGAACTTCTTCGTGACCTCGTACCAGAACGACCAGATGTTCGGCGCCGCCGGCAAGCATGCGCAGGACGCCGGGATCAAGACCGTGTTCCTGATCGCGCCGAACTACCAGGCCGGACGCGACGCGCTTGCCGGCTTCAAGAGCCATTTCACGGGCGAGATCGCCGACGAGGTGTATGTGCCGCTCAACCAGCTCGACTATTCGGCCGAGCTGTCCAAGATCGCGGCCGCCAAGCCGGCGGCGATCTACGTGTTCCTGCCGGGCGGCATGGGGGTGAACTTCGTCAAGCAGTTCAGGCAGGCCGGCCTTGCCGACAAGACCGCGTTCCTGTCGGCATTCACGGTCGACGAGTCGACGCTGCCGGCACAGCAGGACGCGGCGATCGGCTTCTTCGGCGGCGCCAACTGGGCGCCCAATCTCGACAACCCGCAGAACAAGAAGTTCGTCGCCGACTACGAAAAGGATTTCGGGGCCGTTCCGGCGACCTATGCGTTCCAGGCCTATGACGCGGTCCTGCTGATCGACGGCGCGCTCAAAGCCACCAAAGGCAGCACCACCGACAAGGACGCGCTGCGCGCCGCGATGAAGAAGGCCGATTTCACCTCGCTGCGGGGCAGCTTCAGGTTCAATACCAACAACTACCCGATCCAGGATTTCTACCTGGTCAAGGTCGCCAAGCGCGCCGACGGCAAGTTCCAGACCGAGATCGAGAAGAAGATCTTTTCCGATCACGCCGACGCGCACGCAAAGGACTGCCCGATGAAATGAGCCGCGCGCGCCCGGCCGCGGCCGAGGGCACCTCGCGTCGTTTCAGCCCGCACAGGAGAACTGAATGACCCGCACTCTCTTCGCCGCCGCCCTTGTCTGCGCCGCCGCTTCGACCGCGAGCGCGCAGGACAAACTCAAGATCGGCATGATGGCGACGCTGTCGGGCCCGGCCGCGGTGCTCGGCCAGCACATGCGCGACGGATTCCAGCTCGGCCTCCAGCATCTCGGCGGCAAGCTCGGCGGGCTCGAGGTCGAGGTCGTGGTGGCGGACGACGAGCTGAAGCCCGACGTCGGCGTGCAGAAGATCAAAGGCCTGCTCGAGCGCGACAAGGTCGACGTCGTGGTCGGCGTCATCTTCTCCAACGTGATGATGGCGGTCGCCAAGCCGGTGTTCGATTCCAAGACCGTGCTGGTGAGCCCGAACGCCGGGCCCTCCCCGCTCGCCGGCCGGGGCTGCTCGCCGTGGTTCGTCTCCACCGCCTGGCAGAACGACCAGAACCACGAGGCGATGGGCAAATACGCACAGGATACCGGCTTCAAGCGGGTCGTGCTCATGGCGCCCAACTATCAGGCCGGCAAGGATTCGATGGCCGGGTTCAAGCGCCACTACAAGGGCGAGGTGGTCGAGGAGATCTTCAACCAGGTCAACCAGCTCGACTTCTCGGCCGAGATCGCCAAGATCGCGGCGCTCAAGCCCGACGCGGTATTCGCCTTCGAGCCCGGCGGCATGGGTGTCAACTTCGTCAAGCAGTACGCGCAGGCCGGGCTCGCCGGAAAGGTGCCGTTCCTCTCCGCGTTCACCGTCGACGAGACCACGCTGCCGGCGACCCAGGACGCCGCCGTCGGGCTGCTCTCGGGCGCGCAGTGGGCCCCCAACCTCGACAACCCCGTGAGCAAGAAGTTCGTCGCCGACTTCGAGGCGACGTACAAATACGTGCCGGCGCTCTATGCCAGCCAGGGATATGACGCCGCCCTGCTCATCGACGCGGCGGTGAAGGCCGCCGGCGACAAGGTCAAGGACAAGGAGGCGCTGCGCGACGCCTTCCGCAAGGCCTCGTTCGGCTCCGTGCGCGGTACTCCGTTCAAGCTCAACAGCAACGGCTTTCCGATCCAGGACGTCTATGTGGTGAAGGCGGTCAAGCGCCCCGACGGAAAGTACGCGACCGAGGTCGTCTCGAAGGTGCTCGGCGATTTCGCCGACGCCTACGCGAAGGACTGCCCGCTCAAGTGAGCGTGCCCGCAGATGTCATCCCGGACGCCGCCGAAGGTGGCGATCCGGGATCCATCATGCACCGACACCGGCAGTCGGTGGCGCCGGGTATCATGGATCCCGGCTCTCGCCGCGCTCGGCCGGGATGACCCGCGAGCTGAGAGTGCGTGCCGGTTGCGTCGATTCGGCGAGAGGTGCGGACGTGGCCGCATGAGCACCACTCTTTTCGTCGTGCAGGTGCTCAACGGGCTGCAGCTCGGCATCCTGTTGTTTCTGATCGCGTCCGGATTGACGCTGGTCTTCGGGGTGATGGATTTCATCAACCTCGCCCACGGCGTGCAGTACATGCTGGGCGCCTACCTGGCCGTCGCCTTCTACGCCCTGACCGGCACGTTTTTCGGTGCGTTGGTGCTGGCGCTCGCCGCCGCGCTGGCATTCGGCCTGGTGCTGGAATTCGCCGTGCTGCGCCACCTCTATGATCGCGATCACCTCGACCAGGTGATCGCGACCTTCGGCATCATCCTGTTCCTGAACCAGGGCGTGAAACTGCTATGGGGCGCCGCCCCGCTCAACATGCCGATCCCCGAGCTGTTCTCGGGCTCGGTGCGGCTGACGGAGGGCCTGCTCTATCCGGTGTGGCGCCTCGTCATCATCGGCTCGGGCCTCGCGATCGCGGCGCTGTTGTACGTGCTGGTGAGCTATACGCGCATCGGCATGCTGGTGCGCGCCGGCGCAACCAACGCCGCGATGGTCGCCGCGTTGGGCGTCAACATCCGCCGCCTGTTCATGATCGTGTTCGGCTTTGGCGCAATGCTGGCAGGCTTCGCCGGCATCATGATCGCGCCGATCCTGTCGGTCGAGCCCGGCATGGGCGACACGATTCTCATCCTCGCATTCGTGGTGATCGTGATCGGCGGCATCGGCTCGATCCGCGGCGCGTTCGTGGCCGCGCTGCTGATCGGCCTGGTCGACACGCTCGGCCGCTCGTTCTCGGTCGACGTGCTGCGGCTGTTCATGGGCCCGTCGCAGGCACGCACGGTCGGGCCGGCGATCGCCTCGATGCTGATCTACCTGTTGATGGCGCTGGTGCTGTTCTTCCGGCCGGCCGGCCTGTTCCCGGCCAAGGGGCGTTGACGTGGCGAACGCCGCCCCGGCCGCGCTCGCCCCGGCGCCTGCGCGCAGCTTCTATGCGGGGCGCGTCCTGCCGGCGCTGCTCTTCGCGGCCTTCGCGCTCGCCCCGCTGGCGGCGGCCGCGGGTGCCGAATCCTACGTTCTCGCCATGCTCACGCGCGTGATGGTGTTCGCGATCGCGGCCATCGCGCTCGACCTTCTGGTCGGCTACGGTGCGCTGGTATCCTTCGGCCACGCGGCCTTCATCGGGCTCGGCGCCTATGCGGTCGGCATCCTGTCCGCGCACGGCGTCGGCGAAGCCTTGTTGGCGCTGCCGCTCGCACTCGCCGCCGCCGCCGTGTTCGCGTTCGCGACCGGCGCCGTCTGCCTGCGCACCCGGGGCGTCTACTTCATCATGATCACGCTCGCGTTCGGGCAGATGGCCTATTTCACCGCGAGCTCGCTCGCCCCCTACGGAGGCGATGACGGCCTCACGATCGCGGCGCGCAACACGCTGTTCGGGATGCCGTTGCTGCGGAGCAATCGGTTCTTCTATTACTTCGTGCTGGCCTGGCTGTTGGCCAGCTACCTGTTCTGCCGCGCGCTGGTGCACTCCCGTTTCGGCCGCGTGCTCCGCGGCGCGCGCGAGAACCGCGGTCGGATGGCGACGCTCGGCTTCGACGTCTACCGCTTCCAGCTCGCGGCCTACACGATCGCCGGCACCATCGGCGGGCTGTCCGGCTTCCTGCTCGCCAACGCCACCGAATTCGTAAGCCCGGCCTACATGTCGTGGCAGCGCTCGGGCGAGCTGATCGTCATGGTGCTGCTCGGAGGGATGGGCTCGCTCCATGGCGCGATCATCGGCACCGCCGCCTACCTGCTGCTGGAGGAATGGCTCGCCGGCATTACCGAGCATTGGAAGGTGATCTTCGGGCCGCTCCTGGTGCTGATCGTCTTGTTCGCCCGCGGCGGCCTCGTCGGCGCCGCCGCCGAGCTGAAACGGAGGCTCGCCCGTGGCTGAGCCGGTGCTCTCGGTGCGCGCGCTGCGCAAGAGCTTCGGCGGCCTGCGAGTTAGCGACGATCTCGACGTCGACATCATGCCGGGCGAGCTGCACGCCGTGATCGGCCCGAACGGCGCCGGCAAGACCACGCTGATCAATCAGATTTCCGGCCTGCTGGCGCCCGATGGCGGCCGGATCGTGTTTGCAGGACACGACATCACGGGCGTACCGGCGCATGTGCGCGCGCGGCTCGGCCTTGCGCGCTCGTTCCAGATCACGTCGGTGCTGCCCGGCTTTACGGTGCTCGAGAACGTCGCGGTGGCCGTGCAAGCGCGCAGCGGATCGAGCTTCCGCCTCTTCGGTCGCGCCGCCGACGAGCCGGAATTGAACCGGCCGGCGCGGGCGGCGCTCGACGAGGTCGGCCTCGTCGATCGCGAGCACGTTCCCGCCGGACACCTCTCGCATGGCGAGAAGCGCGCGCTCGAGCTCGCAATCGCGCTCGCGCTCGAGCCCAAGCTGCTGCTGCTGGACGAGCCGATGGCGGGCACCGGGCGCGAGGAATCCGAGCGGCTGGTCGCCGCGTTGCAGCGGCTCAAGGGCCGTTTCCCGATGCTTCTGGTCGAGCACGACATGACCGCGGTGTTCGCGCTCGCCGACCGCATCTCGGTGCTGATCTACGGCCGCATCCTGGCGAGCGGCGCCCCCGCCGAGGTGCGCGCCGATCAGCGGGTCGTCGCCGCCTATCTGGGCGACGAGATGGAGTGAGCGCATGCTCAACGTCGAGCAGCTGCAAGCCGCCTATGGACCGGCCACGGTCCTGTTCGACGTCAGCTTCCGCATCGGCGCCGGCGAAGTCGTGACGCTGCTCGGCCGCAACGGCATGGGCAAGACGACCACGATCCGCACCATCATGGGGCTGTTGCCGGCCTCCGGCGGAAGGGCCGATTTCCAGGGGCGCGCGCTCATCGGCTTGCCGCCCTATCGCATCGCCCAGGCCGGACTCGGCCTGGTGCCGGAAGGCCGGCAGGTGTTCCCGACGCTCACCGTCGAGGAGAACCTGGTGGCGACCGCGGCGGCGCGCTTCGGTCCGCCGCGGTGGACGCGCGAGACCGTCTACGCCTTGTTGCCGCGGCTCGCCGAGCGCCGCGCTCAGCCCGGCGGCCAGTTGTCAGGCGGAGAGCAGCAGATGCTGGCGATCGGCCGCGCGCTGATGACCAATCCGAAGCTGCTCATCCTCGACGAGGCAACCGAGGGCCTCGCCCCCCTGGTCCGCAAGGAGATCTGGGGCTGCCTCGCGCGCCTCAAGGGCGAGGGCCAGGCGATCCTGTTGGTCGACAAGCACCTCGATGCGCTCACCAAGCTCGCCGATCGGCATGTGGTGATCGAGAAGGGCCACGTGGTGTGGCAGGGCAGCTCGCGGGAGCTCGCGGCCGATCCTTCGGTGCGCCAGCGCTATTTGCAGGTGTGACCTCGCTGCCTTCCGCGGCCTTGAACGTCGTCGGCACTGGCATTATCATTAGATATCACTTTGGGGATCAGCGATGCCTTCCAGCTACACGCTTGGCGAACGGTTCGAAAACTTCATTCGCGAGCAGGTCGCGAGCGGCCGCTACAACAACGCGAGCGAGGTCGTGCGCGCCGGGCTGCGGTTGCTCGAGTCCGAGGAGGAGCTACGGAAACGCAAGCTGGCGGAGCTGGACGCCATGTTGGACGAAGGCTTGGCCGATATTGATGCGGGCCGAGTGGTGCCGCTCGAACAAGTGACCAAAGAACTGCGCAGCAAGTACCTCGCGATGGCTCGCCGCAGGCGTCGATGAAGGTCGTCCTGTCGCGGGCGGCGCATGCAGACATCGCTGCAATCGGCGATTTCATCGCGAACGACAATCCGCCTCGCGCAGCAACATTCGTCGATGAGCTGAAGCAGCACTGCCTGAAGATTGGTTTGGCCCCGTATGCCCATCCCGTCGTCAGGCAGCGAGGTAAGCGCTCAATCAGGCGCGCCGTCCACGGTAGCTACCTCATCCTTTATGAGACGGCCCAAGGCGCCGTGAGGATTGTTCGCGTCATTCACGGCGCCCGCGATTGGGAGCGTCTGCTCTTCCCTCCCGAATGATCACTCCGCCGCCTGCCTCCACGTCGTCGCGTGCGCCTTCGGCTTGGCCTTGCGGCGGAGCTCGGTAAGCTCCTCACGCTCGCGGGCGGAGTTGCGGAAGATCTGATCGCGGCCGGCGAGGTATTGCGGCGGGCAGTGCATCCCGGTGCCGCCGTACCAGGCCGCCGCCCGCATGGCGAAGAACGGATCGACGAGATGCGGTCGCGCCAGCGCGACCAGGTCGGCGCGGCCGGCCGCCAAGATGGTGTTGACCTGATCGGCCGTGGTGATGGCGCCGACACACATGGTCGCGAGCCCCGCCTCGTTGCGGATCTGATCCGAGAACGGGGTCTGATACATCCGGCCGTAGACGGGCTCCGCGTCGGGGACGGTCTGGCCGGTCGAAACGTCGATCAGGTCGCAGCCGGCTTGCGCGAACAGCCGCGCCACCATCACGGCATCGTCGCCCTGCAGCCCACCGTCGGTCCAATCGGTCGCCGAGATGCGCACCGACATCGGCTTCTCCGCCGGCCACGCCGCGCGCATGGCGCGGAACACTTCGAGCGGGAAGCGCATGCGGTTCTCGAGCGCGCCGCCGTAGTCGTCGGTGCGCCGATTGGTGAGCGGCGAGATGAAGCTCGCCAGCAGATAGCCGTGCGCACAGTGCAGCTCGACCATATCGAAGCCGGCGCGCTCCGCGCGACGCGTCGCCGCGACGAAATCCCCCACCACCTGGTCCATGTCGGCCCGGTCCATCGCGCGCGGAATCCGGCTGTGCGGGAGGTAGGGCAGCGCGGAGGCCGAGATGATCGGCCATCCGCCGTCCGCGAGCGGCTCGTCCATGCCCTCCCACATCAGCCGGGTGCCGCCCTTGCGGCCGGCATGGCCGAGCTGCATGCAGAATTTCGCCGCCGCGTGGGCGTGCACGAAGTCGACGATGCGTTTCCAGGCCGCCTCCTGCGCATCGTTGTACATGCCGGCGCAGCCGAGCGTGATGCGCGCCTGCGGCGATACGCAGGCCATCTCGGTGAAGATCAGCCCTGCGCCGCCGACCGCCCGGCTGCCGAGATGGACGAGGTGCCAGTCGGCCGGCATGCCGTCCTCGGCCGAGTACTGATCCATCGGCGAGACCACCACGCGGTTGGCGAGCGTCATGCCGCGCAGCCGCAACGGCTGCAGCATCGGCACCGTCGGCGCCGCGACGTCGACATCGAAGCCCTGCTCGCGCACCTCGCGCGCCACCACCTTGTCCACCTCGGCGACGAACTCGGGCGCCCGCAGCGCGAGATTGTCGTAGGTGATGGCCTTGGCGCGCGTCATCAGGCCGAAGGCGAAGCGGGTCGGGTGCATCGCCCAGAAGCGCTTGACGTGCTCGAACCAGACCAGCGAGACGTCGGCCGAGTGCTGGGTCTTCTCGACCTCGTCGCGGCGCTGGGTCTCGAAGTGCGCGAGCGCAGCGGCTACGTCGCGCCCGCCGGCCGCGCGCAAGGCCTCGTAGAGCGCGATGGCATCCTCCATTGCGAGCTTGGTGCCCGAGCCGATGGAGAAGTGCGCGGTCGCCTTGGCATCGCCGATCAGCACCGCGTTCCTGTGCGTCCAGCGCGCACAGCGGATGGTCGGGAAGCTGCGCCAGAGCGATCGGTTGACGATCAACCGATGGCCCTTGAGCTCGTCGGCGAATATGCCCTCGAGCAATCGCGCCGAGGCGCGTTCGTCGAGCTTGTCGAGGCCGGCGCGGGCGAACGTCGCCGGGTCGGTCTCCATCACCCAGGTCGAGCGGCCGACCTCGTACTGGTAGCAATGGGCGATGAAGATGCCGTGCTCGGTCTCGCGGAAGAAGAACGTGAAAGCGTCGAACGGCCGGGTCGAGCCCATCCAGGAGAACTTGTTCGGCCGCAGGTCGACGGCAGGCTCGAACGCTGCGGCGAAGGTCTCGCGCACGCGCGAATTGATGCCGTCGGCGGCGACCACGAGGTCGGCGTCGCGCATCGACGCCTCGATGTCGACGGCCTCGGCCTGGAACCGAAGCTCGACGCCGAGCGCGCGCGCCCGTTCGTGCAACAGCTTCAGCAGCGTGGTGCGGGCGCAGCCGCAGAAACCGTTGCCGCCGACGCGATGCACGGTTCCCTTGAAGTGGATCTCGATATCGTCCCAGTACGCGAAGTTGTCGGTGATCGCGCGGTAGCTGTCGCGGTCGTAGCGCTCGAACGTGTCGAGCGTCTCGTCGGAAAACACCACGCCGAAGCCGAAGGTGTCGTCCGCCCGGTTGCGCTCGAACACGGTGATGCGCGCCTCCGGCCACGCCTTCTTGGTCAGCAGCGCGAAATAGAGGCCCGCCGGCCCTCCACCGATGACGTGAACCTTCATGCGCGCCTCCACGCGGCGTCGGCCGGGCCGCGGGCCATAGCGGCCGGCTCGGCAATATTTTAAGCTTAAAATATTTCCCGGGCAACGCGCCTGGACTGCTTGAAGCCTAGAAATTTGAAGCTTAAAATAATTCGCCATCGCTCCCGTTGGACCAGATACATGGCATCGCTCGGCGGGCATCATGCGGTCGTCACCGGCGGCGGACGCGGCATCGGCCGCGCGGTCGCCGCCGCGCTGACCGGGGCCGGTGCCACGGTCACCGTCCTCGGACGCGGCGAAGCGGCCTTGGCGGAAACGGTGGCCGAGGGGCGGGCGAGCGGCTACGCGATCGCCGACGTGACCGACCAGCGCGCACTCGAAAATGTGCTCAAGCGCGCGAGCGCCGAGCGCGGCGCGATCGACATCCTGATTGCCAATGCCGGCGGTGCCGAGAGCGCGCCGTTCGCGAAGGCTGACGCCGACCAGTTTCGCCGCATGTTCGAGCTCAACGTCATGGGGGTCGTTCACGCCATCCGGGCGGTGCTCGGCGACATGGTGGCGCGCCGCTTCGGGCGCATCGTCGTCGTCGCCTCGGTCGCCGGGCTCAAGGGCTACGCCTACGTGTCGGCCTACTGCGCCGCCAAGCACGCGGCGGTCGGCCTGGTACGCGCGCTGGCGCAGGAGACGGCAAAGAGCGGCGTGACCGTCAACGCGGTCTGCCCGGGCTACACCGATACCGATCTGGTCCGCGACAGCCTCGCCAACATCGCGGCCAAGACCGGACGCTCGCAGCAGGCGGCACTTGCCGACCTGCTCAAGGACGAACCGCTCGGCCGGCTGATCTCGCCCGAGGAGGTGGCGGCGGCGGTGCTCTTCCTGTGCTCGCGGGAAGCGGCGGCCGTCACCGGCACCACGCTGGCAATTTCGGGCGGCGAGCTATGAGCGCGATGGACGAGAACGCCGCGATCCCGCTCGACGCCGAGACCAAGGTGGCGGAACGGCCGGCCGACCACGAGGCGGAGCTGCGGCTGTGGCTGCGGCTGCTCACCTGCACCACGCTGATCGAGGGCGAGATCCGCCGGCGGCTGCGCGCGCAGTTCGGCGTGACCTTGCCGCGCTTCGACCTGATGGCACAGCTCGACAAGACCCCGGCCGGCATGACGCTGGGCGAGCTCTCCGGGCGCATGATGGTATCGAACGGCAACGTCACCGGCCTCGCCGAGCGGCTGGTCGCGCAAGGGCTGCTCGACCGCCGCCCTTCGCCGAGCGACCGGCGCGCCCAGCTGGTCAGCCTCACCCCCGAGGGCCGCCGCGCCTTCCGGGCCATGGCGCGCGCGCATGAGGAGTGGATCGCCGACATGTTCGCCACTCTCGCGCCCGGCGACGTCGAGGCGCTGATGCGGCTGTTGGCCAAGACCAAGGCATCGGCGCGCAAAATGGTCGACCGCGAGCGCGCCCCATGACCGTCGCCAATCCGGTCACGCTGCCGTTGTCGGACTATCGGGCGCGTCATGTGCGCTTCGAGGTCGACGGCAAGGTCGCAACCCTCACGCTCGATCGACCGGAGAAGAAGAACCCGCTGACGTTCGAGAGCTACGCCGAGGTCGTCGACCTGTTCCGTGCCGCCGCCAGGGACAAGGGCCTCAAGGCCATCGTGGTCACCGGCGCCGGGCAGAATTTTTCCTCCGGCGGCGACGTGCTCGAGATCATCGGGCCGCTGATCGAGATGGATACCGCCGGCCTGCTCGACTTCACCCGCATGACCGGAGAGGTGGTCAAGGCGATGCGCGCCTGCCCGCAGCCGATCGTCGCCGCCATCGACGGCGTGTGCGCCGGCGCCGGCGCCGCGATCGCCATGGCGGCCGATATCCGCATCGGCACGGCGCGCGCCAAGGTGGCGTTCCTGTTCAACCGGGTCGGCCTTGCGGGCTGCGACATGGGCGCGTGCGCGATGCTGCCGCGCATCGTCGGCCAGGGCCGCGCCGCCGAGCTGCTCTACACCGGGCGGGTGCTCGCGGGCGAGGATGCCGAGCGCTGGGGCTTCTTCAACCGGCTGGCAGCGCCCGATCAGGTCCTGGCGGCGGCGCTCGCATTGGCGCGCGAGCTCGCGGATGGGCCGACGTTCGGCAATGCGATGACCAAGCGCATGCTCGAGCTTGAGTGGGCGATGTCGGTCGAGACCGCGATCGAGGCCGAAGCGGTCGCGCAGGCGCTGTGCATGGAGACGGAAGACTTCGCCCGCGCATTCCGCGCATTCGCGGCCAAGCGGAAGCCCGTGTTCGAGGGCGACTGACATGGCAAAGGAGGCAACCGACAGCGGCCACCTCGACGCGTTTGCGCGCGAAAACCTGCCGCCGCGCTCGCAGTGGCCGGAGTTCCGGTTCGATCTGCCGGAGCTCCGCTACCCGGCGCGGCTCAATTGCGTGGTCGAGCTGCTCGACCGGTGGGTCGCTGCCGGGCACGGCGAGCGGCCGTGCCTGATCTCCCCGATGGAGACGCTGAGCTACGGCCAGCTGGCCGAGCGGGTGAACCGCATCGCCAACGTGCTGACGCGCGACCTCGGCCTGATCTCCGGCAATCGCGTGCTGCTGCGAGCGCCCAACAATCCGATGCTGGCCGCGGCCTACCTGGCGGTCATCAAGGCGGGCGGCGTCGCGGTTCCGACCATGCCGATGCTGCGCTCCAGGGAACTGGTCTACCCGATCACCAAGGCCAAGGTCGCGCTGGCCCTGTGCGATGCTCGGCTGGCCGATGATTTGAATGCCGCACGGGCGCAGGCGCCCGAGCTCAAGCGGATCGTGTATTGGGGCGACGGGACACCGGCCTCGCTCGAAGCGCTGATGGCGGCACCCGGCTACGAGGCGTTCAGGGCAATCGACACCGCGAGCGACGATGTGTGCCTGATCGCCTTCACCTCCGGCACCACCGGCGAGCCGAAGGGAACCATGCACTTTCATCGCGATTTCCTTGCGACCTGCGACAGCTATGGCCGGCACGTGTTGCGCGCGAATGCAGACGACCGCTTCATCGGCTCGCCGCCCTTGGCCTTCACCTTCGGTTTCGGCGGCATCGTGCTGTTTCCGTTGCGGGTCGGGGCCTCGACCGTGCTGCTGGAGAAGGCGACGCCGGACGAGCTGCTGCCGGCGATCGCCAAGTATCGCGTCAGCGTCTGTTTCACGGCGCCGACCGCCTATCGTGCCATGCTTGCGATGCTGTCCGGCCACGACGTAGGTTCGCTGCGCAAGTGCGTGTCCGCCGGCGAGACGCTGCCGAAGGCGACGTTCGAAGCCTGGCGCGCAGCGACCGGGATCCGGCTGATGGACGGCATCGGCGCGACCGAGATGCTGCACATCTTCATCGGGTCGCCGGACGATGAAACCCGCGCCGGATCGACCGGCAAGGTCGTACCCGGCTACGAGGCCATGGTGATCGACGACGCCGGGCATGAGATGCCGCCCGGCATCGCCGGCCGGCTGGCGGTGCGCGGGCCGACCGGCTGCCGCTACATCGCCGACACCCGGCAATCGGTCTACGTGCAAAGCGGGTGGAACGTCACCGGCGACACCTACGTGATGGATAAGGACCGGTACTTTTGGTACCAGGCGCGCTCCGACGACATGATCATCTCGGCCGGCTACAACATTGCCGGCCCCGAGGTCGAGGCGGCGTTGCTCACCCACGCAGCGGTCGCGGAATGCGGCGTGGTCGCCGCCCCCGACGAGGAGCGCGGCCATATCGTCAAGGCCTACGTGGTCTTGCGCCCCGGGCATGACGCCGGCGCGGCCATGACCAGAGAGTTGCAGGAGCACGTCAGGGCGACGATCGCGCCTTACAAGTATCCGCGCGCGATCGAGTACGTCACGGCGCTGCCGAAGACGCAGACCGGCAAACTGCAACGCTACGAGCTCCGCCGCGCCGCCCAGGCGGGCGGCCGGCGGCTCGCCTCCTGACCGCTGCCGCCAATCGAGGGGACCTCCGATGCCTGTTGTGAAGCCGCCGCCCCTGTCCGGTGCGCTCGACGACGACGAGCCGCGCGCGCTCAACCCACGCGGCTGGCCGCGGCCGCAAGGCTACGCCAACGGCATGATCGCCCGCGGCCAGATCCTGGTCACCGGCGGGGTGGTCGGCTGGGACCTGATGGGCCGGTTCCCGGCGGGATTCGTGGCCCAGGCGCGCCAAGCGCTCTCCAATATCTTGGCGATCCTGGCGGAAGGAGAGGCGGGCCCCGAGCACATCGTGCGCCTGACCTGGTACGTCGTCGACATCGACGAATACCGCGCCTGCCGGCGCGAGCTCGGCCGCGTCTATCGCGAGCTGATGGGCGCGCGCTATCCGGCGATGGCGCTGGTCGAGGTCAAGCGTCTGGTCGAGCCGGAGGCAAGGCTGGAGATCGAGGCGACCGCGGTGGTGGGATGAAAGTCCGCCAGGTGGTCGTGGGTTTCAGGCCCGAGCAGGCTCAATCGTCGAGCACGACCGAATCGTGCACGCTCCAGGTGATGCCGACGGTCGCGCCGACCCGGCGGCTGTTCTCGCCGGCGCTGATCTCCTTCACCAGCAGCTTGCGGCCGGCGTCGGTCACGATCCGGTAGATCGTCTGGCCGCCGACGAAACTCGTCGACTCGATGCGGCCGGCGACCGGAGCCTCGCCGGCCGCCACAAAACTGATGCGCTCCGGGCGCACCGCAACCGTCCCGCGGCCGCGCCGGCCCAAGCCGTCGATCGGTAGAGCAAAACCCTCGGCCATGCGTAGCACGTCACCTTCCCACATGCCTTCGAACAGATTGATCTCGCCGATGAAATCCGCAACGAAGCGGGTGCGCGGGTGGCTGTAGATCTCGGTCGGCGTCCCCAGCTGCTCGATGCGTCCGGCGTTCATCACCGCGATGCGGTCGGACATCGTCATCGCCTCCTCCTGGTCATGGGTGACGAAGATCAGCGTGACGCCGAGCTCCTTCTGCAATTGCTTGAGCTCGAGCTGCATCGATTGCCGCAGCTTGCGGTCGAGGGCGGCGAGCGGCTCGTCGCATAGCAGCACCGGCGGGCGCACCACGACCGCGCGCGCCAGCGCCACGCGTTGCTGCTGCCCGCCCGAGAGCTGCGCCGGCCGCCGCCCTTCCAGCCCCTCGAGCGCCACCTGCCGCAACGCCTGCGCGACGCGGTCGGCGATTTCGCCCCGGGGAAGCCCGCGCATGCGCAGGCCGAAGGCGACGTTCTCGGCCACGGTGCGATGCGGAAACAGGGCGTAGGATTGAAAGATCATGCCCATGTCGCGCTTGTGCACGGGCATGTCGGTGATGTCGGTGCCGCCGACCAGGATACGGCCGGCGTCCGGCGTCTCGAAGCCGGCGACCATCCGTAGCGTCGTGGTCTTGCCGCAGCCGGAGGGGCCTAGCAGCGCGAAGAACTCTCCGGCCGCGATCGACAGGCTGACGGCGTCGACGGTGCGCGTCCTGCCGTCGAAGCTCTTGCTCACGCCTGCGAGCCGAACGGTCGCAGCCGCGCGACCGTTGAGGCTGTCGCTCCCGTCGCTCATCGAAGCGCGCCAGGCGCGGTGGCGCGATCAACCTCTCAGGATGCGTGCGACGCGCGCATCGATGTCGTCCTTGCGTTCGTTGTACCACCTCCAATCGACTTGGATCAGCTGGGCGACCTTGGCTTCGGTGTTGTAGAGCTTGGCGTCGTAGCGCGCGTCGAGCTTCACCTTGCGGTTCGACGGCGAGTACCACACCGCTTCCGCCAACGGCTTCTGGATGTCCGGCCGCAGCATGAAATCGACCCAGGCATAGGCCAGCTCCTTGACCTTCGAGCCCGGCGTGACCGCCAGGACCTGCTCGAGCGCGAGCACGCCCTCTTGCGGGGCGGCGAACTCGATCGGCTGGTTCTGGCCGTCGTAGCGGTAGATGCCGCTGTCGTGCAGCACGCCGATCGTCACTTCACCCGACAGCAGCGCCTTCTCCATCTGGCCGGTGAAATCGAACGTCTTGATCGGCTTGAGCTGCTCCAGCGCCTTGTAGGCGGCGTCGAGGTCGGTGAGCCCCTTGCCGTACACCTTGCCCAGCATCATCAGATGCATCTGGCCGAGGCTGTTGACCGGGATGATGTAGCTGCCGCGCTGGCCGGCGAACTTCGCGTCGGCGAGATCCTTCCACGATTTCGGCGCCACGATCCCCTTGTCGGTGCGATAGCCGAAGCCGATCGCGCTCGTGAACATCGAGACGCCGACCATCTTGTCGCTCACCGCATAGGGAAACACATCGGCGATATTGGGTACGTTCTTGGCGTCGATCCTGGGCTCGACCAGCCCTTCGACCGCGGCCTGCCACTGCTCGCTGGTGTTGCTGTGCAGCACGTCGTAGAGCGGGGCGTTCTTCGGCGTGGCCTGCAGCTTCGGATAGTACGGAAACGCCGAGACGGTTTCGACCTTGCATCTGAACTCTTTCTCGAAGGCGGGGATCACTGTCGCCTTCATCACCTCGCCCCACTTCCCGCCCCACGCCGTCGTCTTCAGGGTCGCGGTCTGGGCGCGCAGGACGGCGGGCGCGCCGAACGCCGCGATCGCCGATGCGCCGCCGGTCGCCTTGATGAAACTGCGCCGGGAGAGAGTCCGTTCTGCCGTCATGGCGGCCTCCTTTGTCATCAGAGCCTGACATAGGCGCGCAGACCGATGATGCGTTCGAGCAGCACCACGGCGGTGAGCGCCAGCACGATCGATACCATCGACGCCGCCGCGATCGCGCCGTCGAGATCGAACCGAATATAGTTGAGCAGAACAACCGGCAGGGTCTCGCCGCCCGGCACCACCAGGAACAGCGAGATCGGAAGCTGGTCGAACGAGACGATGAACGCGAAGATCGCGCCCGCGATCACGCCCGGACGGATCAACGGCAGCGTCACCTCGAAGAACACGCGCGCCGGATTGGCTCCCAGCACGGCTGCCGCTTCCTCGATGCGGCGATCGAAGTTGGCCAGCACGGCGAGCGTCGTGCGCAGCACGTAAGGCACCGCGACCAGCGTGTGGCCGACCACCAGCCCCCAGACCGGACGACCGATGCCGGCGAGCATCAGCATTTGAAACAGCGACAGCCCGGTCAGGATCGCCGGAAGCATCAGCGGCGACAGGAACAGCGTGGTGAGCAGCCGCGCGCCCGGCAGGTTGCCGCGCGCGAGCGCAAGCGCGCACATCGCCCCGATGGTCGTCGACAGCACCACCACCAGCGCCGCCACCCGCAGGCTGAGCCACAATGCGCTCATGAAATCCGGGCTAGAGAAGAATTTCACGAACCAGCGCAGCGTCACGCCGACCGGCGGGAACGCGATATACGGCGTCGGATTGAGCGCGAACACGAGCACGATGGCGATCGGCATCAATAGGAAGAAAACGATGGCGCCGTTGACAGTCAGGTAGGCGGCGCGCGCCAGATCGAGTGGTCGACCGTTCATGCCAGCTGCCTTTCGCCGGTCACCCGGCTCAGGATGGCGTTGTAGGCGAACACCAGCACCAACGAGACCGCCAGCAGCACCACGCCGAGCGCGCCGGCAAAGCCGAGATTGAAGCTGGCGCTCACCTGCTGATAGATCAGCATCGGCAGCGTGAGCACGTTGTTGCCGCCGAGCAGGACGGGCGTGACATAGGCGCTGATGGCGAGCGCAAAGACCAGCAGCGACCCCGCCAGGATGCCCGGAAAGCTCAACGGCAGCGTCACTTCCAGGAACGTGCGTGCCCGGTTCGCGCCCAGCCCACGGGCCGCCTCTTCGAGCGTGCGGTCGATGCGGCCGATCACGCCGACCAGCGTCAAGACCATGAACGGCACATAGATGTGCACGAGGCCGACCACCACGCCGAACTCGTTGTACATCAGCGGCAGCGGCTTGTCGGCGAAGCCGAGCCAGGCAAGCGTGGTGTTGATCACGCCGCGATCCGCCAGCAGCGTCATCCAGGCAAAGGTGCGCACCACGATGCCGGTGAGCAGCGGCGCGATCACCGCCATCAGCAGCAGCGCGTGACCGAGGCGCGAACGCATCCGCGCCATCCAGTGGGCAAGCGGGTAGCCGATCACGAGCGCGATGCCGGTGGTGACGAGACCGATGCGCAAGGTCGCGATCAGCGCGTCGAAGTAGAGGTCGCTGTCGAACAGCCGGTTGTAGTGACGCAGCGTGAGCGTGACATTGGGATTGCTCACCGGATTGCCGGACAGCAGGCTCAACGTCGCCATCACGCCGAACGGCAGGATGAAGAACATGACGAACAGCAGCGCCGCCGGGGCGATCATCCAGGCGATCGGTGAGATGCGCCGGCGTCGGGTCGCCATCTTACCTTTCCCCACGTGCCGTGAGACAGCCTGTCCCGGACGTGATCCTGGACGTGATCCGGGGTCAATTTCCGAACGAAGCGAGGAAATCGGTTGAGGGGGCGTTGCCGCTTGCTTGAGCATTTCGAGGCATCCCCCACCCCGGCTCGGCGCATGCCCGCCTCGCCGACCGCGGATCAAGTCCAGGCCAGGCCCCCTCCCCCGCAAGCGGGAGAGGGCAGCACAGCGTTCACTCCGCCGCCGTCGCCTGAGCCCGGCGCTGCGCCGTCTCGGCGGCATCGAGTGTGCCATCGGAGCCGACGGCCACGCCATAGTCCCGAACCGCCGCCTCCGGCGTGACGTAACCTTCGGCGAGGTCGCGGGCGACCGCGGCGACCGGCCGTTCCAGAGCTTCGCCGAAGCCCGAGCCGCCCGATAGGCAGACCTCGATAATCTCCTGGTCGGTGGTGGTCGTGACCAGCTCGCCGGTGCCGCAATCGCGGACGACGCGGCCGGTGGCATCGCGAACGACGCCACGCGCCGAACGGCCGGCGCTTCCGCCGAACAAGCCGGGGACCTCGATCCCGACGCCTTCCGGATACACCGACGCCAGCGTCGCCAGGCCGTCGCTTGCAAGCTTGCGCACGCTGACGCGCTGCCCGAGGCCGCCGCGGCAGCGGCCCGGACCGCCGGAATCTGGGATGTAGGCCTTCTCGATCACCAGCACCGGCACCCGCTGCTCCATCAGCTCGACCGAGGTGTTGGCGGCCGAGGTCGGCCACAGCAGCGCCGAGATGCCGTCGCCGTTCGCCGATCCGCCCTGGCCGCCGCCCATGAACAGGTGGTCCGAGTAGATGCGACCCTCCGCGTCGCGTCCGTAGATCGCAATGGCGACGGGCAGCCCGGTTGCGGCCTGCACGCGGTCGGGCGCCGCCTTGCCGAGCGCAGTGAACACGTTGGGCGCGATGTACCAGCCGGTCCGTGTCCGCAGGTTGACCGCCATCGGCTTGTCGCAGTTGAGCACGCTGCCTTCCGGGGCCTTGACGGTGAACGGGCGGTAGCAGCCGGCGTTGCCGCGCACGTTCGGCGTCAGCATGCATTTGAGCGGATAGGTCGCATGCGCGGCGGTGTAGTTGAGGGTGCAGTTGAGCCCGCCCTGCGGCAGCTGCGGCGGGGCGCCGGCGAAGTCGAGCTCGATCGCATCGCGCCGCACGGAAATCTTCACGGGATAGCGCAGCGGCGTGCCGAGCGGGTTGTTCCACACCTCCGACGTGTACACGCCGTCAGGGATGGCCTGGATCGCCTCGCTCATCGCCGCTTCCGAGCGGCCCTGCAACACGGCGGCCAGCGCGCGGAGATCGTGCATGCCGTATTCGCTCATGAACGCGACAAGGCGCTCGGCGCCGACCGCGTTGGCTGCCACGAACGAATGGATGTCGCCGAGCACCTGCGCGGGGTTGCGTACGTTCTCGGCGATCAGAGCAAAAAGGTCGGCACTCGGTTCGCCGGCGCTGAACAGCTTCATCGGCGGGATTTGGATGCCTTCCTCGTAGATCTCGCGCGCCTTGAGCGAATCCTTGGTGCCGCCGATGTCGCTGACATGCCCGACGGTCCCGACATGGCCGACCAGAAGCCCGTCGCGGAACACCGGGGTGAGCACCGCGATGTCGAACAGGTGTCCGGCGCACAGCCACGGATCGTTGGTGACGAGCACGTCGCCGGGACGCAGCGTTTCGGGCGGATACTTGGCGAGCAGCGCCTTGACGGCGCGCGGCATGCACAGATTGAACACCGGCATGGCCCGCGGCGAGTGCGCCAGCGTCTCGCCGCCGGCATCGAGCAGCTCGCAGGCGAAATCCTGCGCCTCGGAGATGATCAACGAGAATGCGGTGCGCACCACCGTCGACCACATCTCCTCGACCACCGTGATCAGGCGGCTCCACATGATCTCGAGGGAGATCGGATCGGATTCGATGCGACCCACCGCTTCGGCGAGCGCCATATCGGCGCTCACCAGCGCCAGCGGTGGCGCGGCGCCGCCGATCGCGAGCCGCAAGTTGAGGTGCCGATCGACCGTCGCGCTGTCGCCGGGGGGAACGAGGGTCGTTGCCTCGCGCTCCTCGATGATGGCGGGACCCGCGATGCGGTCGCCGGCCGCGAGCGCGTAGCGGTCGTAGACCGCGGCCTCGACGAAGCCCTCGCCGAACCAGGCTTGGCGCGAGCCCTTGCGCTTTCGCATGGCGCCGTCGGTGCCGCCCGCCTGCTCGAGCGAGAGCGCAGGTGTCGGGCCCAGCACCCGCACCCGGAAGGTGATCGCCTCGATCTCCGCGCCGCGATAGAGCGACGTGTAGCGCTGCGTGTAGACTTCGGCGAAGGCCTGCTGGATCGCGTCGAGCGAGGAGTCGTCGATGACGCCGGCCGGCAGCGGGACGTTGATCTCATGCATCTGGCCGGCGAGCCGCATGTCGGCGCTGCGTTCGACCGTGATGTCGCGCGGCGCGATCGCGGCCTCGGCGAGCAGGTCGCGCCCCGCGGCTTCGAGTTCGGCCAGAATGCGGTTGATCGTCGCCGCATCCCAACCTTGCGCAATGCGCACCGGATGCGAGCGCACGCCCTCGAAGCTCAGCGGCGCCACCAGGAATCCAAGGCATGAGGCCGCGCCCGATGCCGGTGGCACGATGACCTCGCCGATGCCGAGAACGCGGGCGACGCCGGCGGCGTGCGCGGGGCCGGCGCCGCCGAAGCCGACCATGGCGTAACGGCGCGGATCCTTGCCCTTCTCGACGAGGTGGATGCGCGCTGCCGCCGCCATCCCCTCGGTGACGACCTTGTGGATTCCGAACGCGGTCTCGACCGCCGAGAGCCCGAGCGCCTCGCCGAGCTTGCCCACCGCCTTGAGCGCGGCCTTGCGGTCGAGCGCCATCCGGCCGCCGAGAAAGAAACCGGGGTCGTAATAGCCGAGCACCAGGTTGGCGTCGGTCACGGTCGCCTCGGCGCCGCCGCGGCCGTAGCAGGCGGGGCCCGGATCGGCCCCGGCCGAGCGCGGGCCGACGCGCAGGAGCCCGACCTCGTCGACGTCGGCGATCGATCCGCCGCCCGCCCCGATCTCGATCATGTCGATGACCGGGGTCTTGATCGGCAGGCCGGAGCCGCGCTTGAAGCGGTGCACGCGCGCCGCCTCCATCATCGAGGCGACCTCGATCCGTCCGCCCTCGACCAGGCAGGCCTTGGCGGTCGTTCCGCCCATGTCGAAGGAGATGACGCCTTCCTGGCCGGCGAGTTTGCCGAACAGGGCGGTCGCAAGCCCGCCTCCGGCGGGCCCCGATTCGAGCAGCCGGATAGGAAACCTTCGCGCCGCCCCCGGCGCCACCAGACCGCCGGCCGAGTGCATCAGGTTGAGCCGTCCGCGGAAGCCGCGCGCCTTGAGCTCCCGCTCGAGGCGCAGGAGATAGCGGTCCATCAGCGGCTGGACATAGGCATTGGCGCACGTCGTCACCGTGCGCTGATACTCGCGCAGCTCGGCAACAACGTCCGACGACAGCGAAACGAACAGCGAGGGAAATTCGGCGGCGATCAGCGCGCGCGCGGCCTCTTCATGCGACGGATTGCGGTAGGAATGCAGGAAGCAGATGGCGACCGCCTCGATCCCGTCGGCGTTAAGCCGGCGCGCGGCCGCCCGCACCGCCTCGGTGTCGAGCGGCACCACGACACGGCCGTCGCGGTCGACGCGCTCGGGGATTTCGAGGCGATGGCGGCGCGCGACCAGCGCCGGCGGAAAGCCGAGGAACAGGTCGTAGATGTCGTAGCGCTGCTCGGTCCCCATCTCCAGGATGTCGCGGAACCCTTGCGTCGTGATGAGCCCAAGCGGAACGCCGCGCCGCTCGATGATGGCGTTGGTGACGAGCGTCGTCCCGTGGATGATCTCGGCGACGTCGGCGAGCGTGATGCCAGCCTGCGCGGTCAGCGCGGCGAGACCTTCGAGCGCCGCGGTGGAAGGATCGCGGGGCGTCGTCAGGCACTTGTGCAGCGCGATGCGGTGCGCGCCCTCGTCATAGAGGACGAAGTCCGTGAACGTGCCCCCGATGTCGAGGCCGATACGGTAACCCACGCGCGTCATGCTCGGTCTCGTGATGCAGCGCTTTTCATGAACCTTAGCAGGGAGCGGGTCGCCGCGATATCACCGGGTAAGAGCCCGGCACGGCGCTGCCAAGGCTCGTTACCTGCTCACCATCGCGGGCAGCCAGGTGGCTACTGGCGGAAACAGAAAGATGAGAACCAGCACCGCGACCCCGAACCAAACATAGGGCAAGGCGGCGGCGTAGACCTGCTGCATCGATATCGAAGGCGGCGCCACCCCCTTCATGGTGAACAGCAGCAATCCGAACGGCGGGGTGAGCAGGCCGAGCTGCATGCAGATCAGGAACAACACGCCGAACCAGACCGGGTCGATGCCGTAGCGCTGCACCAGCGGCATGAAGAACGGCAGCGTGATCAGCATCATGCTGACTTGGTCGACGAAGCACCCGAGGAACAGCAGGATCAGCAGCATGCCCACGACCAGGGCTGTTGCCGACAAGCGCTGGCCGAGCACCAGGTCGACGATGCCGTTGATCACGCCGGAGAAGCTCAACACCTGCGAGAACGTGGTGGCGCCGACGATGATGAACAGGATGATGCCGGAAATGCCGACGGTGCCGAGCAAGGCCTTGATGAGATTGGCGGCGGTGAGGCTGCGGTAGGCGGCGGCGGCGATGATGGTTCCGGCCGCGCCGAGCGCCGCCGCCTCAGTCGGTGTTGCCCACCCGGCCGACATCGCACCGACCACCAGGCCGAAGATCGACAGCAGCGGCAACACGTGGACGACGAACGGGCGCCAGCGCGCGAAGCCGGCGGCGGCCGCCTCCAGCGGCTCGGCCGGAGCAAGCGCCGGATCGAGAATGGCGCGCACCACGATGTAGCCGACGAACAGCACGCTCAGGATCAGCCCCGGCACGATTCCGCCGATGAGCAAACCGGTGATCGAGATGCCGGCGAGGCTGCCAAGCAGCACCGTGAGCGCCGACGGCGGGATCAGCATGTCGACCCCGCCGATCCCCATGATCGGGCCCATCGCCATGCGAGGCTCATAGCCGCGCGCCAGCATCGTCGGCAGCATCAGGCTGCCGAGCAGCGCCGTGGTGGCGATGGTCGAACCCGAGATCGCCGAAAACACCGTCCCGGCCACGATCGCGATCACCGACAGGCGTCCCGGCACGCGGCGGATCAAAAGCGCGAACGCGTCGATCGCCTTGAGCGCCACGCCGGTATGGAACAGAACCTCGCCCATCAGCACGAAGAACGGTATCGGTGTGAGCGAGAAGCTGGTGATCGATTGCACCGCGTTGCGCGCGAGTTGTATCAGCCCGGGCTCGCCGCCGAGGAACAGCGCCGCGGCGACGATATTGATCGCCAGAAACGCGAACGCGACCGGCAGGCCGAGCGCCATCACGGCAACAAGGCCGCCGAACAGCAGGATGCTGGCGCTGACCCAATCCATGCGCGTCAAGCCCCTTGCGCGGGATGGCGCCTCTTGGAGCCGCCGCCCCGACCCAACCTATCGTCTTGCGCGTGATCCTTTTTCCGAACTCCGGCTCCCCGTTCGGGACCACGCGTTAGCCGACGGAGGTTGCCTCGCGACGCCGCCCGCGTTCGCCGCCGGCGAGCCGATGCAGACGGAAAACAAACTCGACGGCGATCAGCGCAAAGGTGATCGGCAGCGGTGCCAGCAGCCACCACTCGGGGAACACCAGGTTCTTGATGGTGATCGCGCCGAGCCCCAGACTCTCGTGCGTCATACTGAAACCGTAGCGCGTGAGCGCCAGGCTGACGGCGAGGCCGACCAGGTCACCGGCAAGCTCCAGCAGCCAGGCAAGGCGCGGCGGAACCACGATCAGCAGCAGATCGAGCCGGACATGCTGGGCGCGCCGCAGCAGCCATGCCGCAGTCAACAGAGTCATCAGGTAGAGGGCGTATTCGGAGACCTCGTTCGCCCAGGCAAACCCGCCGCCGGCCAGGTTGCGCAGCACGATGTCGCCGGTCGTGAGCACCACCATGGCCAGCAGCAGCAGCGCCGCCAGCGCCGCGAGGCCATCGAGTAGCCGCCGAAACGCATGCGACAGCCGAGTCAAGCGCGCCTCTTCGGGGACGGCGTCATGCCAAGGTGCTCGCGCGCAGCGATGGGCTCGAAGGGCGGTCCGAAGGTCTCATGCGCAAATCCTTCGAGGCTCGGCGCGTTCCGCGCCGAGCCTCGGGATGACGGCGCCGGGGGTCTCGGCCCGCAGTCTCAGTTTCCTGCCAGCTGGCGCAGTTTTGCGCCAGTCTCCGGCGCGCGCTTGATTATGGACTCCCAGGCGACATCGTTGGCGCGCTCGACGAACGCCTTCGACGCGGCCGCATCGAATGCAAGCGCCTTGATGCCGGCGGCCTCCTGGCGCTCGCGCTCGGCCTTGACGACCGCCTCGTTCTCGGCATCGAGCGCCTCGAGCCATTGCGCCGCATCGAGGAGCACCTTGCGCTGCGCATCGTTGAGCCCCTTCCAGGCGTCCTGGTTGACCAGCACGTTCACCTCGACGCTGTAGAACGCCGGCTCCACGCGGAACTTGGTGACCTTGTCCCACCCGAGATCGAAGATGCCGGTGATCGGCCAACCGTAGCCGTCGACGACACCGCGCTCGAGCGCGGTGTAGACTTCGCCCGGCGCGGTCGTGATCGGCGCGCCGCCAAGCGCCTGCACGATGTCGCGATAGACCGGAGTCACGCGGATCTTCAGGCCGCTGAAGTCGAGCTTATCGATCGGCTTGTTGAGGTAGATGTGGAAGGGGACGTTGTGGAACTGGCGGGCGAGATACCAGCTGTTGAGCTTCTGATTGTGCAACTGGTTGACGTAGTCCCAGGTGCCGTTGCGCCGCTGCTCGCTCATCGGCCGGCCGAGCAGCTTGAACGCATCCGCTTCCGGCATCAGGTTGGTGTAAAAGGCGCCGGTGACGTTGGCGATATCGACCACGCGGCTGCGCACCGCGTTGCCGACCTCGAACGGCGGCACGGCACGTGGGCCACCGACGTAGTTGATCTGGATGACGCCCTTGCCCTCCCGATTGACCTTCTCGATGAATCGCTCGAAATTCTTCGAGAACTGCGTGCCCTCGGCAAAGGCCGAAACCGCCCGCAGGGTCAGTTCCTGGCTTGCAGCCGGCATCGCCGACAGGACGACGGCGAGTGCGGCAAATCGGATGGAACGCGTCGGACGCATCGTCTTCCCCTCCCCGGCGCCGCCCGCTTTTATGCCCGCGGCACGGCCTTATCTTCGATCGCGCGCTCGAATATGATCCGCGCCGGGCGCAGTCGAGTCAATCGCGGGTCCCTGAGAAACCAATGGCCGAGCGGTCGTTCAAGCAGGAAGTCGAGAAGCTGCGGCTGGGCGCCGGGCAGGAGTTCCGCGGCGAAGGCATTCTCGCCGTCACCAAGGCGCTGCTGCAGTCGGGCGTGTCGTACGTCTCCGGCTACCAGGGCGCGCCGATCTCGCACCTCGTCGACGTCCTGGCCGACGCCGACGACGTCCTGACCGAGCTCGGCATCCGCTTCGAGGCGAGCGCCAACGAGGCGGCGGCGACCGCGGCGCTTGCGGCCTCGATCAACTATCCGCTGCGGGGCGCCGCGACCTTCAAGTCGACCGTCGGCACCAACGTGGCGTCCGACGCGATCGCCAATCTGGCATCGAGCGGCGTCAAGGGCGGCGCACTGATCATTGTCGGAGAGGACTACGGCGAAGGCTCCTCGATCATGCAGGAGCGCAGCCACGCCTTCGCGATGAAGTCGCAGGTCTGGCTGCTCGACCCGCGGCCCAACCTGCCGTCGATCGTGCGGGCGGTCGAGCAAGGCTTCGCACTGTCGGAGGCATCGAACACGCCGGTCATGCTGGAGCTGCGCATCCGCGCCTGCCACGTCTATGGCAGCTTCATCGCCAAGGACAACGTGCGCCCGGCCTTCACCCGCAAGGACGCGCTCGATCGTCCGGCCCGCGACGTCAGCCGCGTGGTGCTGCCGCCGGCAAGCTACCTGCAGGAGAGGGAGAAGATCGCGCACCGCTGGCCGGCCGCCGTGCAGTTCATCGCGGAGCAGCGGCTCAACGAGTTGTTCGCGGGGGATGCGGCCGACATCGGCATCGTCATGCAGGGCGGAATGTACAACACCACCCTGCGCGCGCTGGAGTTGCTGGGCCTCGCCGACGTATTCGGCGAAAGCCGCATCCCGTTATACGTGCTCAACGTCACCTATCCGTTGATCGACGCCGAGGTCGTGCGTTTCTGCACCGGCAAGAAGGCGATCCTGCTGGTCGAGGAAGGTCAACCGGACTTCATCGAGCAGGCGATCAACACCATCCTGCGCCGCGCCGACCTGCAGACCCGCGTCGAGGGCAAGGGCGTACTGCCGATGGCCGGCGAGTACACCGGCGCGGTGCTCAAGGACGGCGTGCGCGGGTTCCTGGAAAAGCACCGGCCGGACCTCCTGCCGACCGTCGAGGCCGCGGAGGACGCCGCCGCCCGGCTCGCTGCGTCAGCGAGCGCGGTCGCCGGCCACGTCCATCCGCGGCCGCCCTCGTTTTGCACCGGCTGCCCGGAGCGCCCGATCTTTGCCGCCATCAAGCTGGTCGAGCGCGAGCTCGGCGCGCATCACGTCAGCTGCGACATCGGCTGCCACCTGTTCTCGATTCTGCCGCCGTTCGACATCGGCCATCACACCATGGGGTACGGCCTCGGCGGGGCGGGCGCAGCGGCACTGAGCGTGCCGGAGGGCAAACGCGCCATTGCGTTCGTGGGCGATGGCGGTTTCTGGCACAACGGGCTTGCCAGCAGCGTCGGCAATGCGGTGTTCAATCGCAGCGACAACGTTTTGATCGTGGTCGACAACGGCTACTCGGCGGCGACCGGGGGGCAGGAGGTGCTGTCGTCGGCCGCCGAGAACAAGCGGCGGGCGACCCGGAATCCGATCGAGAAGGCGGTGCGCGGCGTCGGTGTGAGCTGGGTGCGCACGCTGACGCGTACCTACGACGTCGCGCGCATGCGCGATACCCTCAAGGAGGCACTCACCACCTCCGCGCGCGGGCCCAAGGTGATCATCGCGCAATCCGAGTGCATGCTCAACCGCCAGCGGCGCGAGCGGCCGCTCATGCGCAGCCGGATCGAACGCGGCGAGCGCGTCGTGCGCGAACGTTTCGGCGTCGATCCGGAGACCTGCACCGGGGATCACTCCTGCATCCGTCTCTCCGGCTGCCCGTCGCTGACGCTCGCGCCCAACCCGGATCCGCTGCGCCGTGAGCCGGTGACCAAGGTGATCAACTCGTGCGTCGGCTGCGGCCTGTGCGGCGAGGTCGCGCACGCGGCCGTGCTTTGCCCGTCGTTCTACCGGGCGTCGGTCATCAACAATCCGAGCGCCTGGGATCGCCTGAAAGCGCGGTTGCGCGGCGCCGTGATCGGCTGGCTGCAGGCGCGGATCGATCGCCGGCCGGCCGGCGCCACCTGACGCACCGCCGATGGCCGCAGCGATCAGCAAGACGCGCCCGATCTCGATCGCGATCTGCGCGCTCGGCGGCGAGGGCGGCGGCGTGCTCGCCGACTGGATCGTCGACCTCGCCGAGCGGGGAGGCTACCTGGCGCAGTCCACCTCGGTGCCCGGCGTCGCCCAGCGCACCGGTGCGACCATCTACTATGTGGAGCTGTTCCCGAAGGCGGCGGCGCAATCGTCCGGACGCGACCCGGTGCTCGCCCTGATGCCGGTGCCGGGCGACGTCGACATCGTGCTTGCTTCCGAGCTGATGGAGGCGGCGCGCGCGGTCGAGCGCGGCTTCGTGACGCCGGGGCGCACCACGCTGGTGGCCTCAACGCACCGCGTCTTTGCCATAACGGAGAAGATCGCGCTCGCCGACGGACGGGCCGACGAAGCGGCACTGATCGCAGCCACGCGCGGCGCCGCCAGGCGCTTGATCGCCTTCGACATGGCAGCGATCGCGGATGCGACCCGCAGCCTCGTCAGCGCGGTCTTGTTCGGCGCGCTCGCGGGTTCGGGCACGCTGCCGTTTCAGCGCCCCGCATTCGAAGCAACGATCCGCCGTGCCGGCGTCGGTGTTACCGGCAGCCTGGCGGCGTTTTCGGCCGGGTTCGAAGCGGCGGTGAGCGGCAAGGGAGCTGCCGTTTCGGCTGCCGCCCCCGGCTCGCGCGCCGCACGAGTTCACGACGGCAGGCTGCGGGCGGAGATCGAGCAAAGTTTCCCCGCTGCGGCACGCGCTACCGTGGCGGCGGGAGCGGCGCGGCTCCTGGACTACCAGGACGCCGAGTACGCGCGCGCGTATCTGGCGCGGCTGGTGCGGCTGCGCGATCTCGAACGGCGCCGCGGTGACGGCTCGACCCGGTTGCTTGACGAAGCGGCGCGGCAACTGGCGCTCGCCATGTCGTACGAGGACGCGGTGCGCGTCGCCGAGCTCAAGATCCGCGTCAGCCGGTTCGCGCGCGTGCGCGAGGAGGTGGCGCTCGAAGATTCGCAAATCCTGGAGATTGCCGAGTATTTCCATCCGCGCACGCAGGAGATCGCCGACATCCTGCCGGTATCGGTCGGCCGCTGGCTGTTGCGCACCGGATGGGCGCGGGCGCTCGCCGACCGGCTCACCCGCAAGGGCCGCGTGATCAAAACCACCGCGGTCAGCGGCTTCCTGCTGCTCTTCGGGCTGGCGCAGCTGAAGGCGCTGCGTCGGCGCTCATTGCGGTTCGCCGCCGAACGGCGCGCAATCGACGAATGGCTCGAGCAGGTCGCGGCCAGCGCGGAAACGGACTACCCGCTTGCGGTCGAGATCGCGCGGGCTCGCACGCTGGTCAAGGGCTATGGCGACACCCATGCGCGCGGGGTGGCGCGGTTCGAGGCGCTCATGGGCGCGCTTCCGCGCGTAGCGAGCCAGGGCGATCCTGCGGCGACGTTCCGCCAGCTATTGGCGGCGGCGCTGGCCGACGAGGCCGGCATGGCCTTGGAGCGAGCGATGAGTGCGCTCGCGACGCCGGTCGCAGCCGTTGCCGGCTCAGGTTCCAACCCGCCGTCGCCACATGGCCGCGAACTCGCTTCGCAAGCGGCCGATCGAGGCGCCCGATAGCCGTCACGAGCACATTGCACGCCGAAAGCATTACGATCAGCTATCGCTCGCCAGCCTCCCATCCGGATCCCCCCTCGATGAGTGACGATATCCAGTTCGACAAGAGCTTCGACCTGCCCCCGGGGCAGGTGGAGGAGGTGATGCCCGGCATCCGGCGCCTGGTTGCGCCCAATCCGGGGCCGTTCACCTTCACCGGTACCGTGACCTACATCGTCGGCCGCGGGAACGTCGCCGTGATCGATCCGGGTCCGGTGATCGACGCCCACGCGGCCGCGCTTGCCGACGCGATCCGCGGCGAAACCGTGAGCCACATAGTTGTCACCCACACCCATCGCGACCATTCGCCGGGCGTCGCGCCGCTACAGGCCCTGACCGGCGCAACGGTGCTCGCCGAGGGGCCGCATCGCGCCTCGCGCCCACTCAATATCGGCGAGGCGACGCGGCTCGACGCAAGCGGCGATATGGATTTCCGACCCGACCGCCGGCTGCGGGACGGCGACATCGTCGAGGGCGACGGGTGGGCGCTCGAGGCGATCGCGACGCCCGGCCATACCGCAAACCACATGGCCTTTGCGCTGCGCGGCACCGGCGTCCTGTTCTCCGGCGATCACGTCATGGCGTGGTCGACCTCGATCGTGGCGCCGCCTGACGGCGCCATGCGCGACTACATCGCCTCGCTGGAGAAGCTGCGGGCGCGGCCGGAGCAGACCTACCTGCCCGGGCACGGCGGCGCGGTGCGCGACGCGACGCGCTATGTCGAGCGCTTCATCCGGCATCGCGAGGCGCGCGAAAGCGCGATCCTGCGCCGCCTCGGCGTCGGGGCGACCGACATTCCCACCTTGGTGCGCGCGATCTATATCGGCCTCGACCCGCGGCTCACCGGCGCCGCCGGGCTGTCGACATTGGCCCATCTCGAAGACCTCGTCGCGCGCGGCATGGTGGCGACCGACGGGGAACCCGCACTCGGCGGCACCTATTGGCTCGCTGCCGGCTGAACGCCCACCGTCTCCTCGATTTCTTCCAGCAGGCCGCGAATCCGCCGCGCGTTGCTGCCGAAATCCTGGCGGCCGTAGCGCGAGGCCGAGCGAATATCGATGCGCGCGCCGCTGCCGCTCCGCCGGACACGGACCACGACGTCGTCACGGAAACCCATGATCGGCGTGCGCGCCACGGCCTCGATCCGCCCGTCGCGTCGGCCCGCCTGCGGGGTGCGCGCGTCGACCACGCGCCACTTGCGGCCGTTGAGCACCTCGAGCGCGGCCGCGTACGCCTCGTCGGGCGCGGCCGTGGTCTGCAGCGGCCCGATGTCGGGGTAGGCCGCCCGCTGTCGCTCCGCCGCCTCGGCACCCGCATAGGCGATGGGGTTGGCGTCGCGCGGCCGCACCCGCGCAATCGCCTCGAATCGCGGCGGATCGGCCGTATCGGTGGTGATGTCCGAGATCGCCGGGGCGCGAATATTCCGCGCTCCCAGGTAGGCCGGATAGGCCACGATCGCCCCGCTGAGAACGAACGCCAAAAGCGCGCGACCGAAACCCGGATTGCCGTTTCTCCAGATCACGACGAAGGCGCCGAGCGCCATCACAACGGCGACGGTCGCAACCGCCAGCGCACTCGCCAGCACGACGAAGCCCGGAACGGCTTCGACCAGGTTGCCGCGCACCAGGATGACCGCCAGCAGCGCGACCGCCAGCGCAAACAGCGCGAGCGAGCGTGACCAGTTGGCCAGACGCGACGGCGGCTCCTCGATGATGAGACGGCGTACCATCGACGCTACCGCCCGCCGCAGATGCGCTTGAGCGCAGCCCAGTCGGCGGCGTCGAGCAAGGGACGGGTGGCCGCCGTGGCGGCCGACATCTGCTCGATCAAGGCGATGCGCTCGCCGGTCACCGGGTGATTGAGCAGTATCCGCAGGTTGGGATCGTTCGAGCCGGCAATGCGGCCAAGCACCGCGCCGAGCGCGCGCGGGTTGCCGCCGGCCTTGGCCATCAGCTCGACGGCGTAGAGGTCCGCCGCCCGCTCGACGTCGCGCGAATACGAGAGCTGCAGAATTGCTCGCGCGGCGATGACGACGGCGCCGCCACCGACGAAATCCCCGAGGACCATGCCGAACAGAAACGACAGGCCCGCCGCCTGCAGCGCGGCGCGGGTGGCGTCGCGGTGCGCCACATGCCCGATCTCGTGCGCCAGCACGCCGGCGACTTCGTCGACGTTCTCCGATTTCGCGATCAACCCGCGAAAGATGTAGATGATCCCTCCGGGCAAAGCGATGGCGTTCACGACCGGCGAGCGCGCCACGGTGATCTTGAGCGGGATCCCGAGGTTCGCCGCCGCCTCGAGTTTGGCCGTCAATCGCTCGAGCGCAAGGCGGCCCGATGCCTCGTCCTCCAGCGTGCCGCATTCGAACGGTTTGCCGGCCTCGCGGCCGCCGAACATGGCCCGAACCTGCGGGTCGACCGCCTCCCCGAGCTTGCGCTCGACCGCGAACGGAATGAGCGGAGCCAGCCGGGTGGCGATCGCCGGTACGCCGAAAATGCCAACCAGCACCAGCGAGATCACCGCCGCGATGCTCCAAAACACCACCTTGCGGCGGCCGCGCCGCTCCACGCCGCCGGTGCGATCGACCAAAGCAGACAGTTCATCGATCGCCGCCGCCACTGCCGGATCGCGAATTTCCAGGCGCGCGAGGTCGCCGCTGCCGGCCAGGCCGAGACGGAAAACGCCGTCGTGCGATGGGAGATGCTCGAGCACCTGGTAGGGCCAGCGCGCCAGCACCGGGCCATCGTCGGCGCGGATGATCAGGGCCGCCGGATCGAGCTCGACCGCCACCGCCTGACGCGCACTGGTCTTGCCGTCGAAATATGTGGCCGGCGCCGATGACGTCATGATCGCCTTTCAGAGCCCACCGACGTCGAGTGCATCGGCGAGGCCTTCGCCGAACGGCGAGCCGGCGGCGCCGCGCGCTTCCACGCCATCGAGCGTGCGCAGCCCCTTGATCTCGGTGGTCTCGAAACTCAGTCGCCAGAACCGGATCGTGACCGTCGCCTGATAGACGACCGAGTAGCCGAGCATGATGAACACATAGGTGGCGATGAAGAGGACAGCGGCGGCAATCTCGCTCGTCGCCGACTTGCCGAACGACGGTGTCAGCCCGCCGAATGCGGCCAAGGCGACGCCGATGAGCATCACCGCTAGCGTTCCGAACAAGATCGAATAGCCGATGAAGCGCAAGTAGACGCGATAGACTTCCCCGGTACCGAGCCGCGATGTGGCGGTCGCCGCGCCCAGCCGCAGGCCGGAAATCCACCAGCGCAGCACGATCGCACGGTACACCGGATAGAGCAGCGCGGCTGCCAGTACCGACCAGCCCAAGGCCGACGACGCGATGACGGCGGCGGCGGCGAGCTCGAACCCGACATCCGCCAGCCGCTTGGTGAGATCGTCCCCCGATCCGGTGAGCGCCGCCGCAAGTGCTCCCCAGTTGATCGCGCCGAGCGCGAATAGCGCGCCGGCGAGAAGTGGCCCGACGACGATGAGCCAGAGCGCGATGCCGCGAAGGAACAGGCCGGTTCCGGTGCCCGCGAAGCTGCCCTGCAAGGTCCCGTAGTGGGTGTGGCGCAGCTTGTAGCGCTCCAGCACCGCGGTCCCCCACGGCAGCGCCAAGCCCGCCGTCACGATCGTCAGCACCCACCACAACGCCGACGTGAACGCGTAGCGCCAGGCCGATCCGGTCTGATAGAGCCGCACGCCGCGAAAGATCGTGCGGGTGAGCCGATAGCGCCGAGCACGATAGACGGCGAACTGGCCGAGCAGCGCAAGCACCAGGAAGGCGAGAACGCCGGAAAGCGTGCCCACCAGACCGGCATCGAGGGCCGCGAGGAAGAACAGCGCATAGACCGGCACCAGCAGCGCGAGCGCCATCAGAAAGCCGAGCAGGAGCTCGCGCGCGGTGCCGGAGTATTCGAGGTAGTCGCCGGCAATTTCAGTATTGCCCCACAGGAAGCGGCGCACGTCGGTCGCCAGCCAGAACCGATAGATTCCGAGCGTGACCGCAAGCAGCAGCGAGCCGCGGACCAATAGCCCGAGGAAGCGGCGCTCGCTGCCGTGGAAGCGGGCGACCCCGACATCCGGCGGCTCGCTCGCCGCGGCCGGGACGCTTGGCACCGACGTCGGATGGGCAACGTCCATCGTGGTCATCGAGGACGGCCCTGGCGGCCGCTACTCGGCCGCCGTCGCGGCCGGGAACGCGTAGTCCCTGAACTGATCGCGCAGCGTCATCTTCTGGATCTTGCCGGTCGCCGTGTGCGGGATCTCGTCCACGAACACGACGTCGTCCGGCATCCACCACTTGGCGATCTTGCCCTGCATGAAGCCCAGGATCTCCTCCTTGGTCGCGGACTGATCCTTCTTGAGCACGATCACCAGCAGCGGCCGCTCGTCCCATTTCGGATGCTGGATGCCGATCACCGCGGCTTCGGCGACTTTCGGATGGCCGACCGCGAGATTTTCCAGATCGATGCTGGAGATCCACTCGCCGCCGGATTTGATGACATCCTTGGCGCGGTCGGTGATCTGCATGGCACCGTACGGATCGATGGTGGCGACGTCGCCGGTATCGAAGAATCCGTTGTCGTCGAGGATCCTGCCGCCTTCGCCTTTGAAGTACTCGCGGGCGACGGCGGCGCCGCGCACCAGCAGGCGGCCGAAGGTCTTGCCGTCCCAGGGCAGCTCCTTGCCGGCGTCGTCGACGATCTTCATCTCGACGGTGAACGGGGCCGAGCCCTGCTTGACCTTGACGTCGAGGATGCCGGCCCGATCGCACGCGCCGTAGTCCGGCTTGATCGCGCAAATGCTGCCGATCGGATTCATCTCGGTCATGCCCCACGCATGGGCGACGGTGACGCTATAGTTGTGCTCGAACTTCTCGATCATGGCGCGCGGACAGGCCGAGCCCCCGATCAGCACCCGGCGCAGGTTCGAAAGCTTCAGGTTGTTGTTCTCCATATGCGACAGCAGCGTCAACCAGACGGTCGGCACCGCCGCCGTCATTGTCACGCATTCGCCGTCGAGCAGCTCGTATACCGACGGGCCGTCGAGCTTGGCGCCCGGCAGCACCAGCTTGCTGCCTGCCATCGGCCCCGAGAACGCGATGGTCCAGCCGTTGGCGTGGAAAAACGGCACCACCGGCATGATGGTATCCTGCACCGACAGGTCGAAGGTGTCGGGCCACAGCGCCATCATCGAGTGCAGCACGTTGGAACGGTGCGAGTAGACGACGCCTTTGGGATTGCCGGTGGTGCCCGACGTGTAACACATGCCGGCGGCGGTATTTTCGTCGAACGAAGCCCAGCGGAAGTCACCGTCGACCTCGCCGATCCAATCCTCGTAGGCGACCGCGTTGCGCAACGCGGTCGGCGGCAGGTGCGCGGCGTCCGTCAGGATAACGAAACGCTGTACGGTCGGAAGCTTGTCCTGCAGCTTCTCCATCAGCGGCACGAAGGTCAGGTCGACGAACATCAACCGGTCTTCGGCGTGATTGACGATATAGGCGATCTGGTCGGCAAACAGACGCGGATTGATGGTGTGATAAATGGCGCCGATGCCGGTGATTCCGTACCAGGTCTCGAGATGTCGCCACGTGTTCCACGCCAGCGTCGCCACACGGTCGCCGAGCGCAACTTTTTCTCGTTGCAGGCGTTGTGCCACCTTGAGCGCCCGCGTGCGCACCTCACTGTAGGTCGTCCGGTGCAGGGGGCCTTCGATGGACCGCGTTACGACCTCGCGCGCACCGTGCTGGATGGCGGCGTGATCGATGATGCGATGGCATAGCAGCGGCCAATCCTGCATCAGTCCGAGCATGGTCACTCCTCCCGCTTCCCCTCGGAACCGGCCAAGCTGCCGGTCGATCCAAGCTTTTACTGGCGCGGTAAGGAGACGCAAGGTCTATTGCGGCGCGCTGATCGCGTTGGCTTGCTTGGCGACCTCCGCCACAATCGCCGCACGCGAGCAGCCCGCGAGATCAGGCGCCGCCATCGCACGATCTCGCCCGCTGGCCGACGTCCCCTACCCGCGGCCGCGACCGCGCGAACACCCGCCGGCTGCGGCGGCGCCAGCGGCGACCACGGCGAGGCCGGCCCCCGAGGGCCCCTCGCCGTGCCTTCAGCGGCTCACCGCCGATATCGCGCTGGTGCACGCGCTGCCGGCGATCGAGGGACCCGGTGCCTGCGGCGCGACCGACGTGGTGCGGCTCGAGGCGGTCTTCACCCTCGACCGCAGACGGGTCGCGCTCAATCCGCCCGCGGTGCTCCGTTGCGGCATGGCGGAGGCGCTCGTGCGCTGGCTGCGCGAGGAGGCAGCGCCGCTGGTGGCAGCGCGCGGCGCGCCGCCGTCGTCGCTCACCACGGCGGCCTCGTTCGAGTGCCGCGGTCGCAACCGCGTGGTCGGCGCGAAGCTCAGCCAGCATGGCCTGGCGAACGCGCTCGACATCCGCGGATTCACGCTCGCCGACGGCAAGGTCATGGGTCTGACCGATCCGGCGGTCGCCAAGGATCTGCGCGTCCGCCTGCAGGAGACTGCCTGCGCCCGCTTCACCACCGTGCTCGGCCCGGGCTCCGACGGCTACCACGAGGATCACATCCACCTGGACCTGATCGAGCGGCGCGGCGGCTACCGCCTATGCCAATGGGCGGTCCGCGACCCCGCCGAGGCAGCGGCAGTGGCGGCGGCGGCCGCCGCCAAAGCCGCCGCTGCCAGGCTGCCGAAATTCAAGCCATTGGCGCATCAGGACGGCGAACCGCCCGGCGCCGCGGCGCTGCCGCCGTCCGCATCGCGGCTCGCCCGCGCGGAGCGGTCGGAATCATGCAGCCCAGATCAGGATTGCGTGCGCGGATTTTTGCATCCGCCGCCACCGGCCGCGCGCCGCGGAGCGACACGGCGATCCGGGCCCCCGCGGACCGTGTTTCCTTGGTGAACGGCTACGCCGGCCCGTCGGCCGCTTTTCTTCCGTCACGGATATCACTAACGAGATCGCCGAACAGGGCGAAACCGCAGCGCGGGCTTCGCGGACTTGACGGCGAAGCAGCGCGCGATGAACCAGCGAGAGGGCAAGGGCGACGACCTGCAGCGCGCGGTGCTGTACATGATCCTGGTCGCGTTCCTCATTCCGCTGCTCAACGCGTCGGCGAAGTATCTGGCCGCCAGATACCCGGTGATCGAGATCGCCTGGGCGCGCTATGCCGGCCACTTCGTCTACATGGTGATCTTCTTCGCGCCGCGGCTGGGGACGAGCCTCTTGGTGTCGTCACGGCCGGGCATGCAGCTCGCGCGCTCGACGCTGCTCTGCATCTCGACCTTGATCTTCATCACCGGGCTGCCGCATGTGCCGCTCACCACCGCGACGGCGATCAGCTTCACCGGGCCGTTCATGGTCACCGCGATGGCGCCGTTGCTGCTCGGCGAGCGGGTGACGCCGGCGCGCTGGCTTGCGGTCGCGGCCGGATTCGTCGGTGCGTTGGTGATCTTGCGCCCCGGTGCCGCCGCGGTGAGCCCGGCGGCGTTCCTGTTCCTGGCGAGCGCGTTCGCGTCCGCGCTCTACCAGATCATGAGCCGCAAGCTCGCGAACCTCGACCGTGCCGAGACCTCGATCACCTATATCGCGCTCGCCGGTTTCGTACTGACCAGCATCCCGCTGCCGTTCTACTGGCAGACGCCGGCCTCCGCGCGCGACCTCATGCTGTTCGTCGGCCTCGGCGTGTTCGGCGGCTTCGGCCACTACTTCCTGGTGCGCGCGTTCGAGCTGGCGCCGGCGCCGTTCGTCGCGCCGTTCAACTATCTGGGCCTGATCGGCGCCGCGCTCCTGAGCGTGGTGGTGTTTGGCCAGTTTCCGGACGCATGGGTGTGGCTCGGCGCCGCCATCATCGCGGGGAGCGGCATCTTCATCCTGCTGCACGAGCACCGGCAGCGGAAGCGCAAGACGTAGACGGGCGCTTCGCAACACGCCGCGATAGCGGCGCGCGCGCTAGGCGACGCCCTCTTCCTACGGCGCGTTGCGCGCGGCTTGGCGCACCCTACGGCTGGCGCCGGCGATTGACGAATGCCGCCATCATGCGGGCGGGCTCGTCGGTGTTCCAGGCTTCCACGAAGCAGCGGATGCCGGCCTCGACCGCCGCGGCGACCGGCAGGTCCTCCCATTCGGCGATCAGCTTCTTCTGCAACCGCACCGCCCGCGGCCCGGCCGCCAGGATGGCGCGCACCTTGGCGCCGACGGCCGCGTCGAGGTCCGCAGGCTCTACCATCGCTTCGATCAGGCCCCAGCGCAGCGCCGTCGCGGCGTCGATGTTCTCGCCGCACAGCAGCAGGTCGCGTGTACGCCCCCATCCGATCAGTCGCGGCAGCAGCGCCGCCTCCACTACCGAGGGAATGCCGACCTTGACCTCCGGCATCCCGAGCACGGCCCGCGTCGAAGCAATGCGAATGTCGCAGGAGACCGCGATTTCCAGGCCGGCGCCGAGCGCGTAGCCGTCGATCCGCGCGATCACCGGCACCGGCAGCGCCCGCAGGCAGTCGCAGCTTCGATGCACCAGGGTGATGAACTCTTCCGCCCGCGCGCGATCGAGCGTCGCCATCTCGAAGATGTTGGCGCCGCCGATGAACGCCTTGTCTCCGGCCCCGCGCAGCACGACCGCGCGCAGGTCGTCGCGCGCGCCGAGCGCCTCGATCTCGCCGACCAACGCGCGCATCAACGCGCTGTCGATGACGTTCAGCCGCGCCTGGTTGTCGACCGTGACGGTCGCGACCGCGCCGCCGTCATGGTCCTTGACGCGCACGTCGATCGATGGCGCAGCGGTTCCGCTCATGGCGCCACGCCTAAGCTCACCATCCCATCAGCGTCTTGGTGCTCTGCTCGTTGTCCTTGAGGAACTGGCGGTAGGCCTCGCCCTTGATCACCAGCGGCTCGAGGCTGAGCGCCTCCGCCCGCTGCCGATGGTCGCGCGAGGACAGGGTCTTCTCCAGCGCCTCGGTCAACTTGGCCTCGACCTCGCGCGGCAGCCCCGCCGGCGCCGCGATCCCGCGCGATACCGACCAGACCTGATTGAAGCCCTGCTCCTTGAAGGTCGGCGCATCGGGGAGAAAACGCGAGCGCTCCGGCGCCATCACGCCCAGCAGCCGCAGCTGCCCGCTTTTGACGTCTTCGGCGACCTCGCTGACATTGGCCCCGAGCACCGCCACATGGCCGCCGAGCGCCTGGGTCTTGCCCTCGGTGGTGCTGCGGCTGTGCACGGTCACGAGCTTCACGCCGGTTTCGGCCTGGATCGACAGGATCGCCAGATGGTCATCGGAGCCGGCCCCGTAAGCGGTCACGGTGATGGTTTCGGGTGCCTTGCGGGCGGCCTCGATCACGTCCTTGACGGTCTTGAACGGGCTGTCGGCCTTCACCGCCCACACATTGTAGTCGATGACGTGGTTCATCAGCGGCGTGAAGCTGGCGAGCGTCTCCTTGCGACCGATTTTGACGTCGAGATAGCCCGCATACATGCTCGGCACGTTGAGATAGCCGAGCGTGTAGCCGTCTCGGGCCGCCGCCGCCAGCGTTCCCCATCCGAGCCAGCCGCCGCCACCGGCGAGGTTCTGTACCGTGACCGGCTTGCCGAGAACCGTTTCGAGATCCTTCGCGAGCAGCCGCGCGGTGACGTCGGTGCCGCCGCCTGCACCGTATGGCACGATCAGCGTCAGGCCGCGCTCGGGATATTGCGCGTGCGCATGGCCGAGGGCGACCAAACCGAAAAGCGAGAGGGCTGCGAGCAGCTTGGGCGCCGTGCGAGCGAGCGAAGCCATTTCCTCATCTCCCTATCCGGCGCGCGCGTTCGGCTGCACCCGCCGTCGGCATCTTGGGGCGCGGCGGGGCGCATGTAAAACTCACCGGCCGCTACCTTCCGCCGCAGCGCGCGTCATGGCGGATCGTGGCGGTCGCCGGGATGACAGGAGAGGCGCATGACGGATGCCAAGGTCGCATTGGTGATCGGCGCCGGCGATGCAACCGGCGGCGCCATTGCGCGCCGGTTTGCGCGCGCGGGCCTTACCGTCTGCGTGGTGCGCCGTAATGCCGACAAGCTCGTGCCGCTGGTCGAGCAGGTCGAGGCCGCCGGCGGACGAGCGCGCGCGTTCGGCACCGACGCTCGCAAGGAAGAAGCCATGATCGCCTTGGTCGACAGCATCGAGCGCGAGATCGGCGCAATCGAGGTCGCGGTGTTCAACGTCGGCGGCAACGTCAGCTTTCCGATCCGGGAAACGACCGCGCGCGTCTACTACAAGGTCTGGGAGATGGCCTGCTTCGCCGGCTTCCTGCTCGGCCGCGAGGCCGCGCGGGTGATGGTCCCGCGCGGCCGCGGCACCATTTTGTTCACCGGCGCAAGCGCCAGCCTGCGTGGGCGGGCGGGATTTGCCGCCTTCTCCGGCGCCAAGCATGGGCTGCGCGCGCTCGCGCAATCGATGGCCAAGGAGCTCGGCCCGCTTGGCATCCACGTCGCCCACGTCGTGATCGACGGCGCCATCGACACCGAATGGATCCGGCAAAATTTCCCGCAGCGCGCCGCGCTCAAGGCGCAAGATGGCATCCTCGATCCGGAGGCGATCGCGGACAACTACTGGCTCATCCACCAGCAGCCGCGCAGCGCCTGGACCCACGAACTGGACCTGCGGCCCTGGATCGAGCCCTGGTGAGTACCGGCCTCGCGGCCCGCGTGCCTGAAGAGGAAGCTATGTCGATGCCGTCAACGCTCGAATTCTATTTCGATTTCGGCAGCCCGAACGCCTACATCGCCCACGTCCGGCTGCCGCCGATTGTGGCGCGCACGCGCGCGCGCGTCGCATACCGGATCATGCTGCTGGGCGGTGTGTTCCAGGCGACCGGCAACGTGTCTCCGGCGGCGCTGAAGTTCAAGCTCGGCTACATCCGCCGCGACATGCTGCGCTTCATCAACAAGTTTGAGGTGCCGTTCAGGATGAACCCGCACTTTCCGGTCAACACGCTCAAGCTGATGCGCGGCGCGGTGGTGGCCGAGGAGGACGGCTTCCTTGCGACCTACATGGACGCGGCCTTTCGCGGCATGTGGCGAGACGGTTTGAACATGGCCGACGAGGCTGTGTTCGCCGACGCGCTCGAGCGCGGCGGCCTCGATGCGGCGCACGTGATGCGGCGAATCAACGAGGAAAGCGTCAAGGACAAGCTCAAAACCTATACCGCGGCGGCGGTCGCGCGCGGCATCTTCGGCGCGCCGACATTCTTCGTTGGCGACGAGATGTTCTTCGGCCAGGACCGCTTGGAGCTCGTCGAGGAAGCGCTGCTGGGCCGCTCGTACCTCGGCGGCGACGCACCGGCCTGAGCGACCGCGCGGCGACGCGGAGCCCCATCGCGCCGCTTTTCGGCCCGACCCGTACCCTCGCGCGGTCACGAAAATGTCCTGTCGGGCCATCACGTTGGTGCCGGGCAGCCGGCCCCGCGCGGCACGGCTTGGGGCGCACGATTGATGATCCCTGGAGGGGAGGATGCGCCGCCTCATCGCCCTGGTGGTTGCCGTTCTGAGCTGGCACGCGCCGGCGACGGCCGCGCCGTCACCGAGCCTGGACCTGTCGTCGCGCGAAGCCGTACTCGCCTGGATCTGGACCTACCGCGCCAAACGCGATCTGGCGCGGGTCCCTGCCGCCGTGCAGGCGATCAGTCGGTTGGGCGCGCTGCGCGACCCTGAGAATTGCGGCGTCTATATCGGCTTCATGGCGGGCGTGATCGGTTCCAATCCGGCCAAGGCCGCCGAGCTCATCGGCAAGATGCTGCCATTGCCGCCCGAGGACCAATGGGCGCTGGTGCGCGCCATTGCGTATTCGGGCCACCCAGACTGGAAGGCGCTGCTGCAACAATTCTCCGAGCGCCTGCCGGCTCGCAAGGTAATGGCGGAGAGGTATCTCGCCGGCAAGCTTCCGACCCTCGACCGCCTGGTGATCGAACACGAGCCGGGCTGGGGCGAGAAGGCCTGGAGCTACATCCGCATCGACAAATATTTCACCGCCAAGCCGAAGGAGGTCGTGCTCGAGCCGACCCCGGACGTGCTCGATACGCTGTGGGGCCACTACTTCGCGACCGGGGCCTATAGCCCGCTGGCGCGCATCCTTGCCACGCTGCCGTGGTCGAAGGAGCGCGACAACGTCGAGCGGCTGACCCTCGGCAACATGGCGAGATACACGCTCGCGACCAACGCGGCGCGCGACGCCGACACGCTGGCGATCCTGAAATGGGCGCATCCGCAGCAGCCCAAGGAAGTCGCGCCGATTCTGGCCGAGGTGATCGAGGCGGCCGAGACCGTCGACACGGCGCGCCTGCGCAAGGAGGCGCTCGCCGCGATCGAGGAGCTCAAGCGCAAGGGGCCGGGGTCGCGGCGCGACATGGCATGGTGGGGCAAGCTCGGCGAGGGCGCGCTGGCGCTCGGCTGCATCGGCGCCGCGGTCGCCGGCCAGGTCGAGTTTGGCATCCCGTGCGTGGTCGGCGGCGCGCTCTCGTCGGCGGCCCTGCGCTATTGGGCGGAGTAGCGGGTGGCGAGTAGTGGTTCGACCGCCACTCGCCATTCGCCATTCACTGCTGCTGAACCGCGATCTTGTTGTCGGTGATGACATCCGCCCACTTCTTCATTTCGGTCTGGATGTAATCGCCGAACTGCCTAGCCGGCATCGGCGTGACCACCGCTCCCATCTCGGTGAGGCGCTTCTTGATGTCGGGCATGGCGAGCACGTCGGCGAGCGCTTTCTCCAGCTTGGCGATGATCGGCGCCGGTGTTCCGGCCGGCGCCACCAGACCGAACCAATAGGCCGCCTCCATCGGGTAGCCGACCTGTGCCAGCGTCGGCACGTCCGGGAGAATGTCGAGGCGCTCCTGCGCCGCGACCGCAAGGGCGGTGAGCTTGCCGGACTGCATGTGCTGCAACCCGATCACAGCGCTCAGCCACATTGCGTTGATATGGCCGGCGACCAGATCGTTGAGCGCGGGCGCCCCGCCGCGATACGGCACGTGTTGCATCTTCACGCCGGCGGCCGCCGCAAACATCTCGACCCCGAGATGGCTCGCGCTACCCAAGCCGACGGACCCATAGGTGATACTTCCGGGCCTCTCCTTGGCGAGCGCGACAAGGTCCTTCACGCTCTTGGCCGGCACGGTCGCGTTGACGACGAATACCAGCGGCGCACTTCCGACGAAGCCAATCGGCGCGAAGTCCTTCACGCTGTCGTAGGGAATGGACTTGAATACGCTGGGATTGAGCGAGTGGTTGTCGTTGATCATCATCAGCGTGTAGCCGTCCGGCTCGGCGCGTGCGACCGCGGCCGTCGCCAGGGTGCCGCCCGCGCCCGGCCGCGCCTCGATGACGATCTGCTGTCCAAGGATGCCGGACATCTTGTCGCCGACGATGCGCGAGACCGTGTCGAGCAACCCGCCGACCGGAAAGGCGATGAACAGCCTGATGGGGCGGTTCGGATAGTCCTGCGCGCGGGCCGAACGGTCGCAGACGCCGAACAGAACCAGAGTGGCGAACAGCCAGGCCAACACGCACTTCATCATCGTTTCCTCCAAGATTGCGCCGTCGTTGTCGGCGAGGCCGACCAAGCCAATTGAGCTGCATTGAAGAGAGCGCCTGGGGTGGCGGTCAAGTGCTCCGCTCACGCCGTTTGACGGGACGAGAGTGTGCCTTCACAATGGCGCGCGATCAGACACCTTCTTTCCCCACATTTCCCCGACTGCGGCGACGATCGCGGTAGCCGTACCGGATGGCGCCACCGAACCTTCGAGCGCAAGCGCGGCTTTCATCTCTTGTAAGAGCACCCGAGCTAGCGTCCGCTTGCGAGCTTCCTGAGGCGCGCGAGCGCTCGACATAGGGAGGGTGCTCGCCCGCTTGAGGCCGCTCGAATTGGATTCCATCGCACTTGAACAAACTCGGCATGCCACTCGCCAAGCAAGGCCCAATCAGGAACGCCACGTCGGCGCCCATCATCGACATGCCGTTTCAACCTCGGTGCCCGACCACTATCAGCCCAGCCAAGTATCACCGATTTCGGGTGGCAAGAGTTTCAGGTCGGGCGGGAACTTGACTGAGCGGAAGACCACAATACCGAGCGTACGTCTCAGCGTCGGCGATTAACCACGCTCAGCTTCGCGCACACAGACTCTCAGCAGCATATTGTCGTGGCGATTTGGCAAGAGGCGGGCGACCAACTCAGCTGGACAAGAAGCGTCGCGATTTAAGTCGCGAAGAACAAGAATTGGGCGGCCATATGCTGCGCCGGCATTTAGTCCACGAAGACGTTTGTCGAGACTCTCCTTGCCTGTGCCGGAAAGCGGCCGCCGATACGAGGTTCCCGGCAGACAAGCAGCGGTGACAATGATCTTCCGCGCCATGGCATCGTCAGATGGTCCCTCGCCCAAGTAGTCAATTTCAGGCGGCGACATCCAACTTCCCTAATTTGTCTATCTCCTTGGGTCTGAGCAAAGGCAAAATAGCCTGGCTAATGGTCATACCAGAGCCAATTTGCGCAACAACTCTCTGGTCGTCCATCAGAGTCTGTACGACGCTTCCATTTGTGTCGACTGAAATCCGATGGACCTCCTTCGCGCCAATTCCTGGATCATCAAGGAGCGCCGACGAATGCGTGCTTGTAATGACTTGTCGCCCAGACAGTTTTTGCATCCGCCTGAACATCTTCGGCAGTTCACCGACGACGGCATCATTGAGGGACAATTCAGGTTGTTCCAAGAGGAGAGGTCCGCCCCTCTCCGCAATCGACCATAGCAGGCCTATTAGGCGAAGAGTTCCGTCTGAAAAATCTGCCTCCGATTGTTTGAAAGCGTTTGGCCGCCAGTGTACGTAGGAGGCGTAAAGATGAGGCACTCCCTCGCTGTCATCCTTCAGTTCCACTTCGCGGAACTGAGGTACCGCAATGCGCAGCGCCTGCGAGATGCGATTAAGCCGAGGCTCACGTGTCTTTTTCGGCACCTCCTTCATGCGTCGAAGGAGGTCGCCTCCGTACGGATCTTCTCCTTCCGTTCTAGCGCGGCTTCGATCTCTTACGATTTGCGGAACGACATGGAGGTAGCGACAAGAAGCAAAGAATTCCGTCAGTTGACGAAAATCCTTATTCACTCCCACTTGCTCCATGTACGTTTGCGAATATTCAAGAGCATCGTCGGTCTCGGATCGCGTTCGCTCCTTGATGTTCTTGCCAGCGTGCCAAATTCCTTCATGCACCACCGTCGGAAACTTCTCTCGCTTGAGAACATTGACACGAAGCAGGTAGCGCCACAGTTTCGGCTCTTCGTCCGTCCCCACCTCCGCATCCACTTCGACCCACGATTTGGTGCGCGCTTGAAGGCAACGAAGCGATGAGAAACCTCCCCGACTCTCAACGGCCGCTTGCAGCCCGCCACTGCCGGGACGCGCAATCTCGCCAACAAACCGGATGGCATCGAGAAGGTTTGATTTGCCTGATGCATTGGGACCGACGAAAAATGCTCGAGGTTGAAGCTTGATATCGACAGACCGGAAGTTGCGCCAGTTTGTCAACTTTAGCCGCGTGAACCTGAGCGATAGGGGTGCATTTGCCACAGCAATCTCCTCTTTGTGTGTTGTCGAGCAAAAGCAAGCTGTCTTCAAGGGGAGATTGTCCGTGCGTCCAATTTGACGCCTGAAGCCCACGCCGACACAATGCTCCCCACTCTCTTGGAGGAGACCAATGCCTACGTTGTCCAACCTTGCGGTGCGAGACATCGAGACCGTGCTGCATCCCAACACCAACCTGGCGACGCTGCCGCAGGTCGGTCCGCTGATTCTGGAGCGCGGCCAGGGCTGCTGGGTCTACGACACCGACGGCAAGCCCTATCTCGAAGGCATGGCCGGGCTCTGGTGCACCTCGCTCGGCTACGGCAACGAGGAGCTGGTGGAGGCGGCGAGCGCGCAGATGCGCAAGCTGTCTTATTCCCACCTGTTCGGCGGGCGCAGCCACGATCCGGCGATCGAGCTCGCCGAGAAGCTCAAGGAGCTTGCGCCGGTGCCGATCTCGAAGGTGTTCTTCTGCTCGTCGGGATCGGAGGCGAACGACACCCAGGTGAAGCTCGTCTGGTACATGAACAATGCGCTCGGCCGGCCCAAGAAGAAGAAGATCATCAGCCGTCTCAAAGGATACCACGGCGTAACCGTGGCCTCGGCGTCGCTCACCGGCCTGCCCAACAATCACATCGATTTCGACCTGCCGATCGCCGGCATCCTGCACACCAGCTGTCCGCACGCCTACCGGTTCGCGGCCGAGGGCGAGAGCGAGGAGGCGTACGCGACGCGGCTTGCGGCCGAGCTCGAGGAGATGATCGTGCGCGAAGGCCCGGAGACCGTTGCGGCCTTCATCGCCGAGCCGGTGATGGGCGCGGGCGGCGTGTTGGTGCCGCCGGCGACCTACTTCCCCAAGATCATGGCGGTCTGCCGCAAGTACGACGTCTACATGATCGACGACGAGGTGATCTGCGGTTTCGGCCGGCTGGGCGCGATGTTCGGCGGACCGGTGCTCGGCTATCGCGCCGACTCCATCACCGTCGCCAAGGCGCTGTCGTCCGCCTACATGCCGATTGCCGGCGTGATGGTGCCCGAACAGATGTATCAGGCCATGGTCGACGAGAGCCGCAAGATCGGCGTGTTCGGCCACGGGTTCACCTATTCGGGTCACCCGGTGGCGGCGGCGGTGGCGGTCAAGACGCTGGAGATCTATGCGCGCGAGCGCCTGGTCGAGAAGGCCGCCGCCAAGGCCCCGAAGTTCCTGGCGCGCCTCAAGCCGTTGGGCGACCATCCGCTGGTCGGCGAGGCGCGCGGGATCGGCCTGGTCGCGGGGATCGAGATCGTCGCCGACAAGGCGACCAAGCGCTCGTTCGACGCCAAGCAGGGCGTCGCCGCGCGCGCGGTGCGGTTCGCCGAGGACGAGGGGCTGATCGTGCGGCCGCTGCCGGGCGACTGCATCTCGATCTGCCCGCCGCTGGTGATCAGCGAGGACGAGATCGATCAGCTGTTCGACCGGCTCGGGCGCGCGCTCGACCGCACCCTCGACTGGGCGAAGCGCGAGCAGCTGATGGCGGCGTAACCAACAGCAATCGGGCTCGCCACGACGCGGTGGGTCAAATGCAACGGCGCCGCACCGGCGCCGTTGTCGTCAAGTCGGGAAGCTCAAGGGCACGGCGGCGCGTCGGACCGGCTCAGCTGCGCATCTCCACCTGGGCGACCCGCGGATTGGTCGGCGAATCGCCGTTCTTCGGGCCGAGCACCACCACCGGCGAGCCGATCTTCACCTTGTCGTAAAGCTCGATCACGTCCTCGTTGGTCATGCGGATGCAGCCGGAGGAGATCGCCTCGCCGATCAGCTCGGGCTGATTGGTGCCGTGGATCCGGAACAGCGTGTCCTTGTTGCCGTCGAACAGATAGAGTCCACGCGCGCCGAGCGGATTCCTGGGACCGCCCTCGACGAATTTCGGCAGGCCTTCGATGCGCTGGAGGATTTCCTTGGTCGGGACCCACGACGGCCATTCCTCCTTGCGGCCCACCTTGGCAACGCCCGACCAGGTGAGCGCGTCCTCGCCGACGGTAACACCGTAGCGGATGGCCTTGCCTTCCGGCAGCACATAGTAGAGGTAGCGCGCGTCGGTATCGACCACGATCGTGCCCGGCAGCTCGCGCCGGTGGTAGCGCACGATGTGGCGCCTGTAGTGCTCGGGAATCGACGCATTGGCGTACGGCGCGTTGGCCAACAGCTGCCGATCGCGCGGCTTCATGGCGGCATCGGACGCCGGCTGCAGCGTCGCCGTCTGCATGCAGCCGGCAGCCGTCATTGCGAGCAACAGAATTACGACCGAGCGCCCCGCCATGGCTCCCTCTTCACACTCGCCAATTCCCGCCTCTGACGCGACTCTTTCCTAGTTAACCGATCGTCCCCGGCGCTTCCAAGCCGTATCTGGCCTGCCGCCTCACGCCGGCCTTCCCCTGTTGCGAGAATGCCGCACAGGGCGCGCCCGCGCGCTCGCAGCCCAAGATGCCGATGCGAACGTTAACGAGGGGTTTACCGACAAAACGTCAAATACCCTCAATCTCACAACCGTGGCCGGCGCGGATGAAATGTCACACCGGCGGCACGATTTGGCGCTGAAACGGCCGCACTGACTGACCACATAAGAGGCAACAGATCGCCGGCGTGGCGCAGCGCCCCGGCAGGCAAAGTTTCGGAGAAACGCCCAATGCGAGCGACCCCACACGACCGCCGGCAGGCGGCCGGCAACGACACCCGACGTGAAGGCGGCAGCGACCTCGACCGCAAGTACGGCCGCATCGGCATCTCGGCGGTGGCCGCCGCCGCCCGCTATTGCAGCGGCGCCAAGACCTCTCCGTCGCCGAGCGAAGTGCGTCGGCCGCGCATACGGCACGAAGACGAAACCGTCGCCTGACACCCCCGCCACTCGGCCGCGCCCCGAACCGGAGCGCGCGATTGCGGTAGACGCCCGCACCGCGCCGCGCTAACGCAAGGCGACAAGCGTCAACTATTCCCCGGCGAGCCATGCTGTCGGTCTACGTTCCGCGCGGAGGCACGCTCGAGGGCGTGGTAGTCACGGCCGAGAGCGATATCCCGGACTCGGCGGCCTGGTTCGACCTCGTTTCCCCCACCCAGGGTGAAGACAAGATCCTCGAGCGCCGGCTCGGCATCGCCATTCCGACGCGCGAGGAAATGCAGGAGATCGAGGTCTCGAGCCGGCTCTACGTCGAGAGCGGCGCGCGCTACATGACCGCGACGCTGATGTGTCAGTCCGACACCGACTCGCCAAAAACGACCCCGGTCACCTTCATCCTTGCCGGCGGCAAGCTGGTGACGGTGCGCTACGACGAGCCGCGTCCGTTTGCGATCGTGACGCACAAGCTGGCACGCGCTTGTCCGACGACGATTTCCGGCGAGACGGTGCTGATGGACCTCTTGGACGCGGTGATCGACCGCGCCGCCGACATTTTGGAGCGGAACTCGGCCGACGTGGAAACCGTCTCGCACCAGATCTTTGAGCCGACCGCACGCCGATCCAACCGCTCGCGCACCTACAATCACATCATGCGCAGCATCGGCCGCAAGGGCGATTTGACCTCCAAGGTCCGCGAAAGCATGGTTTCGGTCGGACGACTGGTGGTGTTCCTCGCCAACGAGGCGGACGGCATGAAGTGGAAGGAGATGCGCGCGCAGCTCAAGGTGATGCAACGCGACGTGCAGTCGCTCTCCGACTACGCCACCTATCTCGACAACAAGATCACGTTCCTGCTCGACGCCATGGTCGGCATGGTGACGATCGAGCAGAACAACATCATCAAGATCTTCTCGGTGGCCGCGGTCGGGTTGATGCCGCCGACGCTGATCGCCTCGATCTACGGCATGAACTTCAAGCACCTGCCCGAGCTCGAATGGACCTACGGTTACCCGCTTGCGATCCTGCTCATGGTCATCTCGGCCATTCTGCCGTACCTCTATTTCAAATGGCGAAAGTGGCTATGACCGGCAAGCGGACGGCTGAAAGCTTGGCAAAAGCCGACGCGCCCACGATCCGCGGCGTGCGCACGCGCGCGGTCGAGGTGCCCATGACCTACGTGCTGGGTACCAGCGCCGGCGCGATCCGCTCCGCGCCGCTCCTGCTCGTCGATCTGGAGACCGAGGAGGGCGTCACCGGACGCAGCTATCTGTTCTGCTTCTATGCCGGCGGCGCGCGCCCGATGGCCAACGTGCTCGCCGACGCCGTCGAGATGGTGAAGGGCGCGCGCGTGGCGCCGGCCGACATTGCCGCGCTCATGGCGCGGCGGTTCCTGCTGATCGGCGTCACCGGCGTGGTGCGCATGGCGCTCTCCGCCCTCGATGCCGCGCTGTGGGACGCTTTGGCGATCGCTGCCGGGCGCCCGCTCGCCGCCTTGCTGGGCAGCGCACCGCGGCGCATTCCGGCCTACAACAGCAACGGCCTCGGCCTGATGGGCCCGCAGGCAACGGCCGAGGAAGCCCTCAAGATGGTGGCGGAGGGTTTCAAGGCAGTGAAGCTGCGTCTCGGTTACAAGACGTTGCAGGAGGACGTGGCGGTCACGCGCGCGGTGCGCCGCGCCCTTCCGGACGACGTCACGCTGATGACCGACTACAACCAGGCGCTCGACCTGCCGGAGGCGCTGCGCCGCGGCCGTGCCCTGCAGGATGAAGGCATCTATTGGATCGAGGAACCGATCCGACACGACGACTACGCCGGCAGCGCGGCGCTCGCGCGCGAGCTCTCCGTCGCGATCCAGATCGGCGAGAACTTCAACGGCCCGCAAGCGATGGCGGAAGCGCTCGCCGCCGATGCCTGCGACCTGGTGATGCCGGACCTTGCGCGCATCGGCGGCGTCACCGGCTGGATGCAGGCGGCCGGCCTGGCGGCGGCGCGCGGCATTCCGATGTCGTCGCACCTGTTTTCCGAAACGAGCGCGCATCTCCTGGCCGCCACGCCCACGTGTCACTGGCTCGAATACATGGATTGGGCGAACGCGCTCGTGCAGGAGCCGCTCGAGATCGCGGACGGCTGCGCGGTCGTCCCGGATCGGGCCGGGTGCGGGCTGGTGTGGGACGAGGCCGCGGTCACGAAATACCAGATCGCGTGAATTCAGCCGCCGCTGCGCGTTGCATGGGGGTCGTCGGCCGGAGCCGCTCTTGTCGGCGGTGAGGGACACTGGCGCGGAGCTGCCATTCGATCACGTCGCGCGAAAGCGCGCCTAGCGGTTCGCCCCTGTACGCCGGATGATCGGCGGCACCCCGCTGCTGCCGCAACGCCGTCATCCTGTAGTGCCGAGGCGAAACCGGAGCCTGGAAGGCGTCATCCTGACAGCCGGAACGATCCACAGGCCGTCGCCTGAAATCTTTTCCGACGTGTGAACCGCCTCACATGGCTCCACTGGCCTGCCGCCTATGGTCGCAGTTCCAAACCATCGGCCATGGGAGAGGGACGATGACCCAGAGCGAGCATCGGGGCTACCTGCATCTGTGGACAACGGACCGTAACGCGTTCGACCGCTGGATGAAGGCCTGCGCCGTGGTGGGCTCGATCTTCGCGGCCGCCGTCCTGATCATGGCGCTCGGCAGCTCGAAGGGCGCGGGACCCAAGCAGGCGGCCATGGGAGGCATGCCAGGCACTGAGATCAGCGCATCGACCCGGCCGAACCAGGCGTCGATGTCACCGCACCAGCTGATGCTGCAGTTTGCTCCGCACCAGCTTCCGCTTCGGCAGGTCCATGAACCGTTCTGACAGAGCAACCGACTAAGGGGGCTCGACACTCTGGCGGCACTGGGCGGCGATCCGGCACGAGCCCGCTGACGCGGGGAGTGCCGGGATGCGACCGCGCGTGCGCTCGCCAAAGCACGGGCCGAGTTCCCCGACGCAACACTCGTGAAACAATGGCCCACCCGATGCGACAAGAACTCAAGAATAAATGAAGCTGTTCTCCAAGCACCAGGACACGGAGGAGGGCATGGTGCCACCTGCAAGGATTTCGGACCCCGAGGTAACGGGAGCGTGAAGTGCTCGACGCAAGGACC